>Ga0209499_1000349_pt1 | contig 34333 bp, 24 predicted proteins | sample C_130208_EF_Meta_FD_187306 | JGI IMG/M metagenome (GOLD analysis project Ga0209499, IMG submission 187306) | Freshwater microbial communities from Lake Croche, Canada to study carbon cycling - C_130208_EF_MetaG (SPAdes) (version 2) | ecosystem: Environmental > Aquatic > Freshwater > Lake... | reverse complement strand
CGTAACAATTAATGAATTATAATTCTTTACTGTCTCATTAAAACGATCGCGCTCCTCTTTAATTCTATTTTCTGTGCCCTCTAATTGTGATTGCAACTCCGAGAAACTCTCAGTTGCTTTCAGCTGAGGATAATTTTCAGATACCACCATCAGTCGTGATAAAGCTCCTCCCAATGAAGATTGAGCAGCTTGATATTTTTGCATGTTTTCAGGACTCAAATCCTTAGCATCTAACTTCATTTGTGTCGCACTGGCACGCGCTTGAATCACGGCTGTCAATGTAGACTTTTCGAAATTAGCCACTCCCTGTACTGTTTTAACCAAATTTGGGATTAAATCCGCACGTCTTTGGTAAGCACTTTGAACATTTCCCCAGGAAGCTTTTACTTCTTGGTCACTCGTCGCCATTCCGTTTCTTGAACCAATACCCCAGAAAACTAAGGCCACAACTACTGCTAAAGCAATCCAAATTTTCTTATTCATCGTAAAAATTTTTTATGGTTTTTTGTTTGGCAAAGGTAGACAATAATTAAAAATCTCCTTCACATTTGTGTTGCAAAATACTTTTTACAGGATAAAAGTTCAATTTTAAGGAAGAATAAATAAAATTTATTGAAAAACTATTTTTGAGCCCATACAAAACGGTCATTTCCATTAAAGTCTTGATGCAATTTCGTTGTTGAAAATCCAATCTGCCCAAACAGATTTTGCGTTTCAGGTCCATATGCCCGGTTGATTTCGACGGCCAACCAGCCACCGGGATTCAATCGGCTCCAGGCAAAATTACCCAGCGTCAGATAAAATTTTAAAGGATCATGATCAGGTACAAAAAGTGCGAGATGAGGTTCAAAATCAAGCACATTGGGACTCATCGCATTTTTTTCATGGTCCAACACATAGGGAGGATTTGAAATAATAAAATCCCAAGTATCTGTCGTTTGTTCCCATTCAAAAATATCTTGACACTGAAAGCCAACTTGAGCCCCAAAAAGATTCGCATTTTTTTTTGCGATGTTTAAAGCTCCTTCGGAAATGTCCCAAGCAAAAATGGCCGCATCGGTTTCAATTCCTAAGCTTACAGCAATACAACCCGACCCGGTACCCACATCGAGCACCCGATGGTGTTTTTCAATCAAAGGCAAAATCTTCGTCATTAATTCCTCTGTCTCTGGCCTAGGAATTAAGGTAGCAGGGCTGACCATAAATTTACGATCCCTAAAAAACTCAAAGCCCATCACGTACTGAAGCGGTTCCCCAGTTTGTAGTCGGCCTAATTTTGCTTCCCATTCTTCCGAGATTTCCAAGTACTTGGCCAACAAAACATCGGTGGCACTACAATCCCAACCCAAATCCAAACATCGATATGCGATAGATTTCGCTTCATTTTCAGTATATAAATGAAGGAGCGAATTACTTATTTGGCCGAAAAGTTCCTTAGACGATATACGTGACATGCTTGAAATTTAAGGCAAATGTAAGGATAAAAAAAATTAGCAAAATGCACCCTTACCCCTATTTGTTTTTTATTTTAATTCCCTATATTTGAAAATATTAAGAATCAATATACTTATTTACCTATGACAATAAATAGAAGAGAGGCGGTTCAACGCGTCGCTGCATTAATGGGAGGCATGATTTCAGCTCCCGCCATGGCTGGTATTATGGGCCAAAAAACAAATAATGGAACCTTTGTAAGCTTTACCGCAGATCAAACTACTTTGATTGCCTCCGTGGCAGATGTGATTATTCCTACCACAAAAACACCAGGAGCTAAGGCGGCTGGCGCGGAGAAATTTATCATTAATGTGGTTCAAGACTGTTACACAAAAGCAGAGCAAGAAACATTTTATGCTGGCTTGACTAAATTAGATGCGGATTGTAAAACTAAAACAGGCAAAGGTTTTGTTGAGGCCAATGACATTCAGAAAAAAGAAGTTTTGACCGCTTGCATGTTAGAGGGCGATGCGGCTAGAAAAGCAAAAAAGGGTACAGTTCCTTTCTTTTTTATGATCAAAGAATTAGCTACCACTGGTTATTTTACCAGCAAAATAGGTGCAACTGAGGCCTTAGAATATCTTCCTATCCCAGGTAAATTTGACGGATGCATGCCATTAGGCCCAAATCAAAAAACCTGGACTTTATAATTTTGACTTGAACTAATTTAACAATGAATTTAAATATAGACGCAATAAAATCAATCACCTACGACGCCATTGTTGTAGGATCTGGAGTTTCAGGGGGATATGCCGCCAAGGAATTAACAGAAAAAGGAATGAGAACTTTGGTCCTAGACCGAGGCAAACAAATGGAGCATATCACTGGCTATGAGCCTAGTTATAAAGATCCTTGGGATTTTAAATACAATGGTTTATTGACCCAAGAACAAAAAGCATCCCATCCAAAATTATCTCGTGACTATCCATATAACGAGATGACTGAGAAATATTGGATGAATGATTCCGATTCTCTATATAAAGAAGAAAAAAGATTTGACTGGTATAGGCCCAATATTGTCGGCGGTAAGTCGATCATGTGGGGGCGTCAAACCTACCGATTAAGTGATATCGATTTTGAGGCCAATGCAAAAGAGGGCATCGCGGTCGATTGGCCTATCCGTTATAATGAAATTGCGCCATGGTATTCTTATGTAGAGAAACATGTAGGTATTTCTGGTGAGGCTTTGGGCTTAGCCCAATTGCCGGATTCGGAGTTTTTAAAGCCCATGGATATGTATTGTGTGGAGAAAGAGGTTCGCAAGCGTATCGAGAAAAATTTTCCGGGTCGGATTATGACCATAGGCCGAGTAGCAAATTTGTCTGAGGCGAAACAAGCTCAATTAGGTGTGGGCCGTTCTGCTTGCCAGTATCGCAATAAGTGTAGATTAGGTTGTCCTTATGGCGCTTATTTTAGTTCTCAATCTTGTACACTTCCCCCGGCAGCTAAAACTGGATTATTGACCTTAAGACCAGATTCTTTAGTCTCTGAAATCATTTACGATGCGACCAAGCAAAGGGCTAAAGGGGTCCGAGTAATTGATACGGTAACCCATGAAGTAAAAGAATATTTTGCCAAAGTTATTTTTGTCTGTGGTTCTACGGTGAGTACAACCGCCTTATTATTAAATTCAAAATCAAATCGTTTCCAGAATGGTTTTGGAAATGACTCCGGTGAATTAGGTCATAATTTAATGGATCATCATTTCAAAATTGGCGCTACGGGCACTTGGGAAGGGGATGAAGATAAGTATTACATCGGGCGTAGGCCAAACGGCATTTACATTCCACGTTATAGAAACATAGGAAACGACAAACGTGATTATGTACGAGGATTTGGATATCAAGGTAGCGGTTCCCGTTCTGGTTGGAACAGAGGAATAGGCGATTTGAATTTTGGTGCGGATTACAAAGAATCATTGACGCATCCGGGTCCATGGGGAATGTCTCTAGGTGGTTTTGGCGAAACATTGCCCTACCATGAAAACAAAATGTATTTAGATGCTATGACCAAAGATAAGTGGGGGATGCCAGTCGTGGTATTTGACGCAGAATTCAAGGAAAACGAGAAGAAAATGCGTAAAGACATCATGAATGATGCCGGCGAAATGTTAGAAGCCGCAGGTTTGAAAAATGTGAAGGCATTTGACAATGGATCCTATCCAGGGATGGCCATCCATGAAATGGGAACTGCTCGCATGGGCCGTGATCCAAAAACATCGGTATTAAATGGCAACAACCAAGTGCATGCGTGTAAAAACGTTTTTGTTACGGATGGCGCGTGTATGACTTCCACTTCTTGCGTAAATCCGTCGCTGACTTATATGGCCTTAACCGCCAGAGCAGCTGATTATGCTGTCAAGGAATTGAAAAAGAAACATTTGTAAAAATTTAAAATGCGGATTTAAAGTCCGCATTTTTTTTCGGTATGTATATGAAAAAAATAATCATTTTGACCAGCATGCTGGTAGGTATTTTGGTAAATATGGCAACAGCTCAACAAAAAGACTTTCCGACCATCGGTAAAATTCACCGCTTGGATCCAGGATTAGATCATTTATTAGATACAACATCTAAAATTGAAATTTTAGGCACGGGGTATACTTGGTCCGAGGGACCCGTTTGGGTTAAAAAAGGCGGCTATTTATTATTTTCAGACGTACCTGAAAATGTCATTCACAAATGGTCTGCTGCAAAAGGCATTGAAGAATTCTTAAGACCATCAGGATATACGGGCACAGGTACCTATTCAGAAGAGCCTGGCTCTAATGGATTAATTATCAACAAAAAAGGGAATTTAGTTTCTTGTGAACATGGCGATCGAAGAATTGCTGAAATGCCGTTAAATAAACCTGACCAGAAAAAAACGTTAGCCCATTTATTTGAAGGAAAAAAATTAAATAGCCCCAATGATCTGGTACAAAAAAGCTCTGGCGACTATTATTTCACAGATCCACCCTATGGATTACCTGGTCGTGGCAAAGATGAACCCGCCAAAGAATTAGCTTTTCAAGGCGTTTATCGGATCAATACAAAAGGCAAATTAACCTTGCAAGCAACAGACCTAATTCGTCCGAATGGTTTGGCTTTTAGTCCGGATGAAAAAATCTTATATGTGGGACAGTCTGATATGAAAGGATTAATTTGGATGGCCTATCCCGTAAATCCAGATGGAAATTTAGGTACAGGTAAAGTATTTTACGATGCAGGACCATTAGCGAAAAAAGGCTGGAAAGGCGCACCTGATGGATTCAAAGTAGATAAAGAAGGTAATTTATGGGCTACGGGTCCAGGAGGAGTTTTAATTATTAACCCTGAAGGGAAATTATTAGGAAGAATAGAGGCGGGGTCTGCGACGGCCAACTGTGCCTTCGGAGAGGATGGTAAGACTTTGTTCATAACAGCTGATATGAATTTACTCCGTGTACAAACAAAAACGACCGGAATCGGTTTTTAAAAGACGATTTTATAAAACATGTTTGCAGATATCCACCATTCAGAAATGAGTGGTGGATTTTTTTAGATGCCTGATTAAGGAGCGGTTTGATCAACCTACATGAAAAAATTAAAATTTTTTGATTTTTTAATAAAAAACTAATGGCTAACCACCGTATTTTTTTCTGAAATACATCAAAATAATGAAATGAAGACCTTTTTTATTGTGCTATTTTGATACATTATAGAACTATCCTTATGCCTTGTAAGGATAGTTGGCCCATCCTCAAATCATATATTTGGATTTCAATTTAATAATTTACCTAAAACCATTTCTATGAAAAAAATTCAATTAACATTATTTATGATGCTATTGATTTTCCAGGGATTTGCACAAAGTCTGCAAGTGAAAGGAAAAGTTAGCTCAGCTGACGGGACAGGAATTCCTGGTGTTTCCGTGTCGGAAAAAGGGACCAGTAATGGTAGTGTGACAAGTGCTGATGGTAATTATACCATTAAAGTAGGCTCAGGGGCAAATTCAGTCCTTGTTTTTTCATCTGTAGGGATGACTAGTAAATCTGAAGCAGTTAGAAACCGTTCAATCATTGACGTAACCTTAGAAGATAACTTGAAAGAGTTGTCTGAAGTGGTTGTGGTAGGTTACGGTTCTCAAAGAAAGCAAGATATCACCTCGGCCATTTCAGTGATTGGGATGAAAGATATCGGTGAGCAACCGGCGACCAACTTAAACCAAATGCTACAAGGTCGTGCAGCGGGTGTTACCGTAAAACAAAAAAGTGGAACTCCAGGAGGAGTCTTTGAGGTACGTGTGCGTGGAATAGGTTCATTAGGAGCTGGTAGTGATCCATTATATGTAATCGACGGGTTTGTAGTAGGTACCACGGTAGGTCAAAACTTTAATCCAAATGATATCGAAAGTATTTCCATTTTAAAGGATGCCGCTTCTACGGCGATTTATGGAGCTAGAGGATCAAATGGTGTTGTGTTGATTACCACTAAAAATGCCAAAGAGGGAAAAGTAAACATCAACTTTACCTTGGATAATGGTATTCAAAATATTCCAGATTCGCGTAAAACTCCTGTGTTAAATGGAGTTGAATTTGCGCAGTTCAAAAAAGAGGTATTTGAAGATAACTTTAGGTATTTCAATAAAAAGGAACCAACGCTAGAAGATGTGCCTTTAGGCTATCGATATCCAGAGCAAACAAAATATTCGACGGATTGGTTTGGGGCGATATTAAATAATAATGCGCCTTATACGGATGCCAACTTAACCATTTCATCAGGTAAGGGAACCATGAAGTCTATGTTCTCAGTAGGTTATTTTAAAGAAGCAGGATCCATTGTCAATACGGATTATGAGCGTATTTCTATCCGTAGCAATTTAGGAGGCCAAGTCAATAAGTTTTTGAATGTGGGCTTAAATGTGAACGGAAGTATCACCAAGCAAAACATTGCGAACACAGACGGTCGTAGTGCCTTAGTAGGAGGAGCCCTTTTAATGGATCCACGTGAACCCATTTATAATGCTGACGGGTCAATGAGACCTTATATCGGTGGAGTTGACGGAGCTTTTGGTTTTCCAAACCCTTTGTTTTTACTTCAAAATGTGACTCGTAAAAGAAATATTGCTGATGTATTAGCGAATGCTTTTGCTGAGTTCACAATTCTACCTTCCTTGAAATTCAAATCTTCAGCGAATACCAAATTGAACTACAATGCTTTCAAAGAGTATGTACCTTCGACGATTGGAAACTCAGTAGCATCAGGAACGGCAGGCGCTCCGCCAAGGATTGCAACCGCAAGGGATATCACAGATCGTTTGGTCAACTATTCATTTGACCAATTATTAACTTTTAATCCTAAGATTGGAGAAGATCATAAAGTGGATGCTTTACTTGGTTTTACTTCACAAGAAGAAAACGTATATGGAATTGACGCATCAGGTAACACATTCCCAGATGACTTAGTTCGTTACATTGGTGCAGCTTCTATTAAGTCATCTAACTCGTATGAGTATGGCTGGTCTTTATTGGCTTATTTTGCGCGTGCCAACTACTCATACAAAGACAAGTATTTATTGTCGGCTTCGTTTAGAAGAGAAGGTAGTTCTCGTTTTGGAGAATTCAATAAGTATGGTGATTTCCCAGCTGCATCTATTGGCTGGAGAATTTCTGAAGAACCTTTCATGAAAGATTTACCTGCTATAAATGATTTGAAATTACGTGCAAGTTGGGGTGTGACTGGTAACAACAACATCGGTAACTACCCTAGTTTAGCATTCGTAGGCGCAAACAACTACATTTTAAATAATTCATTTGCCGCTGGAAAAGTAATTAGTTCATTCGCCAACTCATCATTGAAATGGGAGAAATCAGACCAATTAGATTTAGGTTTAGATTTAGCCACCTTTAATAATAAGTTGACTTTCACGTTTGAATATTATAGAAAATTGACCAATGACATGTTGCTAGCTGTGTCAATCCCAGCCGTTTCTGGTTTTACTTCCAGTTTGGATAACATTGGCCAAGTAGAAAATAAAGGTATCGAATTAAGTGTTGATTATAGATCTAATCTTGGACCTGTCAACTTCAGAACTAATTTGAACGTTTCTGCAAACAGAAGCACAATCTTAGCCATTAAAGGGGCGAATGATATGTTGTGGTATGGTAGTTTCTATGGAGGATACAACGTCATGAAAGTAGGCCGACCAATCGGTATGATTTATGGCTATAAGAAAATGGGTATTTTCAATACGCAAGCTGAAATCGATGCTTGGGCTAAGCAAGATGGTGTTATACCTGGTGGTATGAAATTTGCCGATACGAATGGTGACGGTGTTGTTTCTTATGATACGCAAGACATGGTTGAAATTGGTAATCCAAATCCTGACTTTACATGGGGTTGGACCGTAGCAGCTGACTACCGTAACTTTGACTTAAACGTGTTATTTGTTGGCGCTCAAAATTTCGATATCTACCGTAACATTGAAGCATCGACCATGAATATGGACGGTGTATTTAACGTGTTAACAAAAGCAAAAGACCGCTGGCGTTCCGCTGCCAATCCTGGATCTAATCCAAATGCGAAAAACTCTCAAGGTGGTACCAACTACTTTAAGTGGTCACGTGAAAGTAGTGAGCGTTATGTGTATGACGGTAGCTACATCTGGTTGAAAGCGGTTACATTAGGATATACCTTACCTAAATTGAAATCGGTATTCAGCGATGCGCGTATTTTCTTTACAGCTAATAACCTATTCTTGTTTACGAACTACCCTGGAAACAATCCAGATGCGGGAGTAAGAGGAGGAACCGAATTGAATAATGATGATGAGTCGTATCCAGTTCCACGTACATTAGCAGTAGGTATCAAATTAAACTTATAATGAATCGAAACATGAAAAAAATATCATATTTTATCATTTTGTCCCTTTGCTTGACACAGATTTCGTGTAAAGAGGACTTTCTGACAACGACCGACCCTACAAGAATAGGTCGTGATTTGTTCTATCAAAATCAAACGCAGTTTGAGCAAGCCTTGAGTGGGGTTTATGGCCAGTTGCAAACGATAACGAACTCAGCCTATATCCAACAAGAAATGATGTCGGATAATACCACCTTTGATTTCAATCCATTAGATCGTGGGGGTGCAGCCGGTTGGGAAGCTTTTGAATATTCCACCGTCAATCAAGGAAATGGTGAAATTTCAACCCTTTGGAATAACCATTATTCTACGATGTACAACATCAATTATGCATTGGAGAAATTAGCGGCTAGTAAAATTGATGCAACGGCCAAAGGTGTTTTAGAAGGAGAATTTAAATTTCTTCGCGCGTATCACTATTTTAATTTGGTGCGTTATTTTGGAGATGTAGTTTTGGCCACCAAAACATTAACAAACCCAAATGAAGCATTTGAATTAGTTAGATCTCCTCAAGCAGATGTGTACAAGCAAATCTTAGCTGATTTAGCTGATGCTTCAAAATTACTTCCTGCTAAGGCTGCATTAAAAGGTCGTGCTACGCAAGGTGCTGCCCTAAGTTTATTAGGAAAAGTATACTTGACGCAGAAAAATTATGCTGCGGCTAGTTCCACTTTAAAACAAGTAACTTCTTTAGGATACGCATTAAATGCAAACTATAAGGATAATTTTGATCCCGCTAAAAAGAATGGGGTGGAATCTATTTTTGAGGTGCAATACCAAGGAGGAAATGATTTAGGGGAGCAAAGTAACTTCATGTATGTGTTTGCTCCAAGACTTTCTTTGGGTGCAATTACTGGATTCGCCAATACATCACCTAGTGGTAGAAATATTCCTACAAACGACATGATAAAAGCGTACGAGGCAGGAGATGTGAGAAAAGCTATTTCATTACAACCTGGATATACCTTAAATGGAAATTTTGTGGGTATCCCATATGTAAGCAAATATCAATATCCACATACTATCACGGGTCGTACGGATAACAACTGGCCTATTTTAAGATATGCTGACGTATTATTGATGTTAGCAGAATCGATCAATGAAGCTTCGGGACCCAATGCTGAGTCTTATGATTACTTAAACCAAGTAAGAAAAAGAGCCGGCTTAGCTGCTTTAGATGGTTTATCAAAAGATGAATTCAGAACGGCTGTTTTAAAAGAAAGACGTGTGGAACTTGCGTTTGAGAACCAACGTTGGTTTGATCTTCAAAGAACAAATACCCCAGCACAATTGGCATCCTTCATGAATGCGCATGGAGCAATAGAAAAAGCAAATCCAACCGTTGCTAGAGGAGGAATTGCATTCAATGCATTGGATTATCAGTATTCTGATTTTGAATACTATTTGCCGATTCCTGCCCCGCAGATTTTGATCAATAAAAATTTAGCTCAAAATCCAGGGTATAATTAATTTACAGTTCATTATATTTAAGATTCACTTGCGATGTAAATCTGAAAAGGTTTGCATCGCAAGTTTTTAAAAGCCTAATTAAACCATTACGTAGCAGTGCAGAATAATTTATTCAACGAACTTTGGCAAATTTCAGGCCGACTACATCCATTGGTCGTTCATTTTCCCATCAGTTTACTCTGGGTAGGCTTATTGCTTGAATGCATTGCATGGAGGAAAAAATCAGATCAATTTCAATCTGCTATTGGCGTGATTTTGTGGGTGGGTACCATCACCGCAGCTCTGGCCGTAGGCCTAGGTTTTATTTTAATCAATCAAGACGATTACACAGGAAATACCATCACCATACACCAATGGTCAGGAATCCTAACCGCTATTTTATCGGGATTAACGCTATATGCATTCATCTCTAAAGAATCAAAAAGTTACCGATTACTCTTATTCCTAACTGTTTTAGGAGTAAGCTTTGCGGGACATTATGGCGCCATGTTGACCCATGGAGAAGACTATTTAGATCTAAGTAAAGAAGAAAAAACTCAAAAAATTGCCTCAAATCCTTCGCTTCATGTGGAGAAATTACAAGGTGAAATTGCACCGAATCAAAAGCAAGATTTGGGTATTGAGGCTAGAAATATCTTAGCCAATCACTGCTATGATTGCCATAGCATCAAAAAATCAAAAGGGAAATTACGCTTTGATGCATTAGAATATATTTTAAAGGGTGGTAAAGAAGGTCCAGCCTTGGTCCTTGGCCATCCTGAAAAAAGTGAAATGATTCGCCGGATTAAACTTCCAGCGAGTGATGATGACGCGATGCCGACCAAAGGCAAAAGGTTAACTAAAAAAGAAATTGAAATATTAGAAGTTTGGGTAAAACAAGGGGCTCCTTGGCCTGGAGCAGCATTAAAATCTGCTCCATCAACAGCCATTTTAGAACAAAGAGAGCTTGAAGAAGATTATAGCGCGATTAAAAAATCAGGTTCTTCCGAAGATCGAATCATGAATACGACGGAAACGCCGACTAAGGCACCCGAAGTTTTAAACGCAAACCAATTACAAGAGTTAAACATCAATGTCAGAACGATATTGGCACATAACTGTTACGCCTGCCACAATGCCACTAAAACAAAAGGTGGTTTGCGCTTAGATAAGAAAGAATTTATTTTTAAAGGTGGCGAAAATGGCCCCATTTTGGTTGTTGGCAATCCTGAAAAAAGTGACATGATTCGACGTGTAAAACTGCCGTTTGGCCATGATGACGCCATGCCGACCAAAGGCAAGCGTCTTAGCAAAGAGGACATCGCTATGTTGGAATATTGGATCCAACAAGGAGCTCCTTGGCCTTCAGGTCCAGAAAAAAGTTTGTATCGAGTGGCTGCATTAGAACCTAGAATGCCCGCTTTGCCTAAGGCTACAGCAGGATTAAACCAGCCAATTGACTTATTTGTCAATGAATATTTCAAGAAAAATAAAATTTCTTGGCAAAAGTCTGTGGATGACAAAACGTATATCAGACGTGTTTATTTGGATGTTACGGGTTTAATCCCGAGCCCAGAGAGCATTAGCGCTTTTGTCAGTGATGCCCGGTCAAATAAGAGAGAAATGTTAGTTGACAAGCTTTTAGCCAACAATGAAGGATATGCCCAACATTGGTTGACATTCTGGAATGATGCCCTTCGTAATGATTATACAGGAACTGGGTATATTACCAACGGCCGATTTGGAATAACCAAATGGCTTTATGGTTCTTTAAAAACCAATAAACCCTATGATACTTTTGTTAAAGAATTAATCAGTCCGACCAAAGAATCGGAAGGTTTTATACGTGGAATCCAATGGCGGGGAACCATTAATTCCAGCCAAAGTACTGAAATGCAAGCGGCCCAAAACGTATCCCAAGTGCTCTTAGGTTTAAACTTAAAATGTACCTCTTGCCATGATAGTTTTATCAGTGATTGGAAGTTGGATGAGGCCTATGCCTTTGCCAACGTATTTTCAAGCAAAACCTTGGAGATTCATCGTTGTGATTTGCCAACAGGCCGCATGGCGGGCTATGGCGTTTTATATAGTTCACTAGGTAAAATTAAAGAGACCAACATTACCGCAGAACGATTAGTGTCATTAGCCGATATTTTAGTTCAAAAGAAAAATGGGCGTTTATACCGGACTTTGGTTAACCGAGTATGGGCCCAATTAATGGGTAGGGGGATTGTAGAGCCGGTTGACATGATGGACAACGAACCATGGAGCCAAGATTTATTAGATTGGCTAGCCTCTGACTTTACGGCCAATGGCTATGACATGAAGCGATTAATGAGACAAATTTTGATATCTAAAACCTATCAAACCCCAGCGGTAGGTCTTAAAGAATCACAAATGCTAACCGCTTCAAACTTTGTATTTAAAGGCATCATGAAACGTAGAATTACTGCAGAACAATTTGCAGATGCGGTAAGTCTATCCTTCTTTCCTATCTACACGGATTCGGCATTGGTGAAGAAAATGTTGCCGGCCGATATTAAAAATGATATTCCATTTGCCCGAGCGTCCTTAGTTAAAAACGATCCTTTCTTAACTGCCTTAGGAAGACCCAATAGAGAAAATGTGTCCACTAGTCGTATTTCGCAGGCCAATTTACTTCAGGCCTTGGAGTTGACCAATGGCAATAAATTCAATTTATCTTTACGAAAAGGAGCAGAAATTTGGGCACAAAAATACCAAACAGGGGAATCTCTAGTTAAAGCCTTATATTTGAAGGCTTTAGGAAGAGAACCTAGTCTTAAAGAAACTACCTTAGCGGTTAAATATATCGGGAAAAAGCCAAGTGTGGAAGGGATACAAGATTTAGTTTGGGCAGTTACTTTACTCCCAGAGTTTCAATTAATTATTTAATTTTTATTGCGATGAAAAACCAATGGAATAGACGAGAGTTTTTACAAAATACCAGCGCAGCTACGATAGCTGCATTGGGTATGAGCTCACCTATTGCGAGTTTAATGGCGGACCCAACGAGCCCATTAGCCAAAAAAGCGGCCACAGCAGATACCGTTATTTTGTTATGGATGGGGGGTGGAATGGCACATACGGAAACATTTGACCCTAAGAGATACACTCCTTATGAAAAAGGAATGGAAGGGAATCGGGTGTTGAGTACGTTCAAATCTATGCCAACGGCCATAGATGGAGTTAACTTTTCAGAAGGTCTTCAGTCGGTAGGAAGTGTAATGGATAAGGGAACGGTGATTCGGTCATATGTGGCTGCCGATTTAGGTCACATCCTTCATTCCCGTCATCAGTACCACTGGCATACCAGTTACGAACCCCCTCAATCCGTAGCCGCACCTCATATTGGGGCTTGGATTTCAAAAGAATTGGGACCTAAAAATCCTGTTATTCCTTCCTTTATCGATATAGGCCAGCGGTTTACGGTCGGCGAAGCCGAGGAATTAAAAGCATTTCACACCGCAGGATTTTTGGGGAATGAGCACGGGCCATTCTTAATTCCAGATCCAAGTCAAGGCTTAGAAAGCGTTCGTCCTCCGGTGGGAATGGATATGAAGCGATTTGAAAGTCGAAATCAATTATACAATAATTTAATCTCGCAAAGCGCGCATGGAGAATATGGAAGTGATTACCAAAAAGAATCCCTTCGTCGTTCCATGGAGCAGGCCTATATTTTATTGAATTCGCCAGAGTCAAAGGCCTTCAATTTGAGTACTGAACCCAAAGAAATTTATAATATTTACAATACTGGTCGTTTTGGTTTGGGTTGTTTATTAGCGCGTAGATTGACTGAAAAAGGAGCGAGATTCATTAGTGTAACGACCGAATATGAACCGTTTTTTGGCTGGGATACCCATGAAAATGGCCATACCAGATTAGAAGGAATGAAGCGGATGATTGATGGGCCCATAGCCCAACTCATCAAAGACTTAGATAAGACGGGGCATTTAGATCGTACATTGGTGATTTTAGCCAGTGAATTTAGTCGGGATATGATGGTGGAAGGCCGACCCGACCTTAAAGTTCAGGAGCAAGTAAAGCAGCCTGAAATCCTAAATGACATCAAGTTTTATGGAATGCATCGCCACTTTACTGATGGATGTTCGATATTAATGTGGGGGGGTGGTATTAAGAAAGGTCATGTGTATGGCAAGACAGCAGACGAACGTCCATGCAAGACCATTATAAATCCAGTCAAAATAGACGGAATTCATCAAACGATTTACCATGCCCTAGGCATCAAACCGGATACACAATATGAAATTGAAAAACGGCCATTCTATACCACACCGGATGGAAAAGGAAAAGTCGTACAAGATCTTTTGGCCTGATGAAACATAAAAAATACCTCCTTTTTATACCCGCTTTAATCTCCATCATTTGGACCTTTAATGCATGTAATCGAAATTCAGGCGTGCAAGAATCCGAACAGGAAATGCCGAATGAGATTAGCTATAATTTTGATGTGCGTCCCATTTTATCTGACAAATGCTTTGCCTGTCATGGACCCGATGCAAAAAAACGCCAAGCGGGTCTGCGATTAGATGATCCCGCATTAGCCTTTCAAGCCTTGAAGGAACATCCCGGAGCACATGCTTGGGTTGCGGGTGAACCGAGTGAATCAGAAGCATTTCTACGGATGACGACTAAGGACTCGATTAAATTAATGCCGCCGGCGACGTCCAACTTGAAATTAAACGGCTACGAAATATCAGTGATTAAAAAGTGGATTAAACAAGGGGCAAAATATGAAAAACACTGGTCTTTTGTCGCTCCTAAAAAACCTGCATTACCAGAAATAGACCATGAGTCTTGGGCCAGAAATGAAATCGACTATTTCATCGCAGAAAAACAAGAACAAAAAGGCTTAGAGCCAAACGAGGAAGCGGATAAGGAGCGCTTATTAAAGCGATTAAGCATCGACTTAACAGGCTTACCCCCTACCCTTTCTATGATGGACCGCTTCTCAGCAGACAAAAGTCCGAATGCCTATGAGAAGATGGTCGACGAGCTTTTGAAAAATCCAGCATATGGCGAAAAAATGGCTATTTATTGGCTTGATCTTGCCAGGTACGCAGATTCACATGGCTACCAAGATGATGGATATCGTACTCAATGGCCATGGAGAGATTGGGTTATTTATGCCTTAAATAAAAATATGCCTTATGACCAGTTTGTGACTTGGCAACTAGCTGGCGACTTTTTGATCAACCCAGCGAGACCTAATCAAACTAAAGAATTATTATTAGCCACGGGCTTCAACCGAAACCATAAGATTACGGAAGAAGGCGGGGTCATCCAAGAAGAATACCGATTAAGCTATGTGACGGATCGGAACGATTTATTTGGTAAAGCATTTTTAGGCATGACCTTGGAATGTGCGCACTGCCACGACCATAAATACGATCCTTTTTCGCAGAAAGATTATTATAAAATGTTTGCCTTTTTTAATAACATCAAGGAGGTCGGCATCGAATCGGTGATTGGTGGGCCAGAAACCTATGCCAAAAAACCTTTGATGGAAATCAGCAATGATGATGTTAAAAATATCTTGAAATTCATTAATAAACAAGACACGAATCGGTTGATCGTATCCGTCATGACGGATATGGACACGGCAAGAAAAACATTCATTCTAAAACGAGGAGCCTATGATGCTCCTGGCGATGAAGTGAGCCCAGGAACTCCTAACTCCATTTTGCCCTTCAACAAAAATTATCCAAAAAACAGATTAGGATTATCCAAATGGTTGTTTGACAGAAAAAACCCGTTGACAGCAAGGGTTTTTGTCAATCAGATTTGGCAAGAGTTTTTTGGAAAAGGTATCGTTAAGACCACAGGCGACTTTGGGATGCAAGGTGAATTACCTACCCATCCTAAATTGCTAGATTGGTTAGCTGTAGATTTTATGGAACATGGATGGAACGTAAAAAGACTTGTCAAGCAAATGGTTGCTTCTGCAACTTACAGGCAATCAGCGGTAAGTTCTCCTGAAAAACTAGCCAAAGATCCCGAAAATATCTATTTGTCTAGATCGTCTCGTTACCACGTAGATGCTGAAAATATCAGAGATATCGTGCTAGCTAGTAGTGGACTTTTGGTTCCAAAAATCGGTGGGCCGAGTGTCAAACCATATCAACCACCCGGATTATGGGAAGGAGCCACATCAGGAAGGGGCTTATTATCTATTTATGTTCAAGATCATGGCGAAAGTCTGTACCGACGAGGGATATATACGCTCATAAAAAGGACAGTTCCACCGCCGACGATGAGTATTTTTGACGCCAGCAATCGGGATTTATGTGAAGTCAAAAGGCTGAAAACAAATACCCCGTTACAGGCGCTGATGATGCTGAATGACCCGACGGTTTTGGAGGCGTCCAGAGTTTTAGCCGCCAAATTATTAACGGAAAAAAGTAATTCGACCGATAAAATCAAAAAGGCATTCCGAATGATTGTGTGTCGAAATCCTTCTAAAAAAGAGTTGGACGTTTTAAACACCTATTTTTTAAGTCAAAGGGCTAAAATTACGCAAGGGCAAGCCACGAAAATTTTAGCGGTAGGTGAATATCCGATGGCGGCCAACGTAGATAAAAAACTTTTAGCTGCGATGATGCGCGTTGTGAATACCATTTATAATTTAGAGGAAACCATTACCAAATCATAAATTATGGAAAAGGAAATATTAGAACATGGTTTGAATTTTAATCGGCGACGATTCCTTTCCACGATGAGTTTAGGCCTAGGAAGTGTGGCTTTAGGTTCCTTGATGATTCCTGGTTTGCTCAATGGTGGAGATCGCGAAGAGTCAGGATTTACGCCAGGCATTCCGCACTTTGCGCCTAAAGCAAAACGTGTCATTTATTTATTTCAAAATGGAGCTCCATCCCAGTTAGAGACCTTTGATTATAAGCCCAAATTATGTGAAATGTATGGGATGGATTTACCTCCTTCCGTGCGTGGAGAGCAGCGATTAACCGGTATGACAGCAAACCAAGCATCATTTCCGCTGGCCGCATCTTTCGCAAATTTCAAACAATATGGTAAGTCGGGGACTTGGATCAGTGATATCATGCCTTATACTTCCAAAATTGTGGATGATATATGCGTGGTGAGGTCCATGTACACGGAAGCGATCAACCACGATCCGGCCTTGACATTTTTGCAAACGGGGTCCCAACAAGGCAACCGACCTAGCATGGGTGCTTGGCTAAGTTATGGCTTAGGAAATGAAAACAAAAATTTACCAGATTTCACTGTTTTATTATCGAGGGGAATTGGGAATGGCCAAGGCGTTTATTCGAAACTTTGGTCCAACGGATTTTTAGATTCCATCCACCAAGGCGTCCAATTTTCTAAAGGAGAAGATCCCGTTTTATACATCAAAGATCCTGCGGGAATGGCCAGGGGCGAGCGTAGGGAAATGCTGGATCAGTTGGCCCAATTAAACCAAATGTCCTACGAAGAATTTGGGGATCCTGAAATTACGGCCAAAGTAAAACAATATGAAATGGCCTATCGGATGCAAACCGCGGTGCCTGAAGTTATGGATTTATCCAAAGAATCCGACGATATCGTTAAGCTTTATGGACCCGATTGTTTAGTTCCGGGTACGTTTGCGGCCAATTGCTTATTGGCCCGTAAATTATCAGAAAATGGCGTTCGCTTTGTTCAGTTATATCATCAGGGTTGGGACCAACATGGAAACCTTCCTTTTGAAATTAAGAGCCAAGCCAAAGATGTGGATCAAGCCTCCGCTGCTTTAGTCACCGATTTAAAACAAAGAGGTTTATTAGATGAAACCTTGGTGATTTGGGGTGGAGAATTTGGACGTACCAGCTACAGCCAAGGGAAATTGACACCTGAAAATTATGGACGTGATCATCATCCTCGTTGTTTCAGTATTTGGATGGCCGGCGGTGGAATCAAACCGGGCATGGTTTATGGAGAAACCGATGAATTAGGGTATAATATTATCAAAAATCCAGTTCATGTTCATGATTTCCAAGCAACGGTCTTGCACACATTGGGTTTAAATCATGAAAAATTAATCTTTAAACATCTGGGAAGGCGGTACCGATTAACTGATATTTCAGGAAAAGTGGTTCGAGATATCTTAAGCTAGGTTGAGTATGAATAAAAAATGGAGGGGTATTGTTGAACAGTTTGTACTCATATCTGCGGTATTTTTAGGTTTTTTATTGGCCTTTGAGGATCAAATTGTTGTTCCTGTCTGGCTTCAGTCTTTTGGAAGATTACACCCGCTGCTCCTACATTTCCCAATCGTTTTATTGGTTTTGTTATTGGCTTGGGAATTTTTCAGATTTACGAGAGAGTCTACCCCATGGATTGACACTGCGGAGCAATGGATATCTGATGCTTGGATTTTAGGCGCAGCTCTCACCGGATTGACCACAATTTTTGGCTTATTACTTTCGAAAGAATCTGGATATTCGGGGGACACCTTGTTTTGGCATAAGTGGGCAGCCGTTACCTTATTTATCGTCTTTAGTGGGACCTACTGGCTTAGAAATTTATCCTTTTATCAAAAACTGAACTCCCGATTATTGATTGGCTTTTTGTCCATTTTACTTATTTCGACGGGTCATTTTGGATCAGAACTAACACATGGTGATGGATTTGTGTTGGAGCCATTCCAACAAGGAAAACAAATTTATTTAGAGGATGCCCTCGTTTTTAATCACATGGTTAAACCAATTTTTGAAAAAAAATGTATGAGTTGCCATAATCCTGAAAAGATGAAAGGTGAACTTGATTTATCGAGTATTGCAGGTATTTTAAAAGGGGGTAAATCAGGTAAATTATTTGTCACTGGGAAACCTGAAATAAGTCTATTATTAGAACGAATTCACCTTCCTTTAGAAGACAAAAAACACATGCCTCTCTCAGGACAGCCGCAGTTGACCGATGAGGAGAAAATGATTTTAACTCTTTGGATCAAAGGAAACGCAACCTTTACAAAAAAAGTGTTGGAATTGCCTGCAACAGATTCGCTCCGAATCATGGGTAATTCCTTGTTTAATTCTGTTCTTGACGAGGCCACAAATTATGAATTTTCAGAAGCGAGTCAGGAAACTATAGACCAATTAACCAACGAGTACCGGACGATTGCTAAGCTGGCCAAAAACTCCCCGGCACTGCGGGTTCACATATTCAACAAAAATGAATTTAATTCGAAAAAACTGGAAGAATTAACTGCAATTAAAAAACAAATCGTTTTTCTAAGCGTAGCCAAAATGCCTGTTAAAGATTCTGATTTGTTGACCATCGCCCAGTTTGAAAATTTAGAGCGATTGGAATTAAACTTCACTAATATTTCAGCAAAGGGACTACTCTCCTTAAAAACATTAACCCATTTAAAAAGTATCTCACTGTCTGGCACACAAGTCAATTATCAAGATTTGAGATCGGCTATGCAAGAACTTAAAAAACTGCAGGCCATTTATCTTTGGGATACACCACTCACTACAGATGACCTAAAAGCCTTAACGGCTACATTTAAATCAGTCCAAGTTATTGGTGGATTTAAAGATGATGGAAAGAATCCCTTAAAGCTTAATCCGCCTGAACTGAAAAACACTTCGACCATTTTTGAGACTGAGGCGCCACTTACCTTATTTCATACGATTAAGGGTGTTGAGATACGTTATACGATGGATGGAACGCCTATTGATAGCATAAAATCAGCCATTTTTGATGGGAAGGTGAAAATTAGTTCAAACACGAGAATTAGAGCCCGGGCCTTTAAAAAAGGCTGGATTGGGAGTGATGAAGCGATTTTTGAATATTATAAATGTGCCATAACGCCTGATAGTGTGACGGTCGTGTTGCCTTTAAATCGGGTACATAAAGCCAATGGACCAAAATCATTTTTCGACCGAGACCTAGGAACCTTTAGTGCCAATGCTCCTGCTTGGGCTAATTTTTGGACCGGTGTGCGAAATAATGACATGGAGTTAAATTTAAATTTCAAAACTCCAAAAACCATTTCCATTGTTTCATTGCGAATTATGGAAGAGTTGACCACCGGAATTTTCCCGCCTCAATCCATCGAGATATGGGGGAAAACAAATGCGAATGGAGCATTTAAGCGAATTCACGTATTGAAAGTTCCTGTTCCAAAAGAAACGAGATTTCATGAGTTATATGCCATCGATGTGAAATTCAAACCCACCCGTTTTAGCGAATTAAAAATCATTGCCAAACCACTTGAAAAAATTCCGCAATGGCATGGAGCTAAAGATAAAAGAGCATTGCTACTGGTAGATGAAATCTTTTTAAATTAATAATCATGAAATTCCGATACTTGATTTTTACCTTTCTATTTTGTGTTGCAGCCGAATTGCATGGACAAGAAATTGCCCCCAAAGCTACTTATTTGGGAAAAATCAAAGCAGAAATGTTAGTGGAATGGCCTAAGAATCGTACGATCAACTTAGTATTCCATGGCCATTCTGTACCGGCTGGATACTTTAAAACACCCACAGTTAATACACTTGCATCTTATCCCTATCTGGTTTTAAAAGATATAAAATCAGTTTATCCAATGACCGTAGTCAATGTCATCAATACGTCGGTTGGAGGAGAAAACTCGGAAAGTGGCCTTAAAAGATTTGAGGCTGATGTTTTAACACATAAGCCCGATGTTTTATTCATCGATTACGCACTCAATGACCGGGGCATGGGACTCGAAAGAGCTAAAATTGCCTGGGAAAAAATGATTCGTTTGGCGCTAGAGAAAAACATTAAAGTTATTTTATTAACCCCAAGTCCAGACCAACGAGTAGACATTAAGGATGAGTTTTCGATTTTAGACCAACATGCCAACCAGATCAAAGAACTCGCTAAGAGCTTTCAAATCGGTTTGATTGATACGTATGCCTTGTATAAAAATAAGGTGAAAAGTGGCCATAATTTAATCGACTATATGTCCCAAGTTAATCATCCAAATGAAAAAGGACATCAAATGATTACGGATGAAATCATGAGTTATTTTAAATAAAAAAATCCGCTCGATCTGAGCGGATTTTTTTATTCTCACAAATACCAAACTACAATTTCTTAATCTTAATATTTCGGAAATAAACAGGGTTTCCGTGATCTTGAAGCGCAATGCGTCCCTTCATGTTTAATCCAAAAGCTGGCATGTTCTTAAATTTGGATCCGGCAATCATCGTTTTCCAATTTGCATCATCGTAACGTGTTTCAACCACCTTGACGCCATTTAGATATTGTTGGAGTAAACCGCGATTACACACAATACGCGCTGTGTTCCACTCGCCAACTGCCTTAACAGGCTCTGAAGATGATTTAATTAAATCATATAAATCACCCGATCGGTGATTAAATATTTTTCCATCAGGATGGCCATCGTTATCAAGTACTTGCATTTCAGGACCCGTATTATAGGTACTGCCGTATTTGGGATCTTCCGTCACATTAAAGATAATTCCAGAATTACCATTTTTTGAAATTCTCCAATCGATTGAAAAATCATAATTTTCAAATTCCGCATCCGTAATTAAATCTCCTCGCTCTTTTTTGGTCATATCAAAAGAAATGACTCCATCCTCCACCGTCCAGCAATTACCAATCATACCCGGTTTGTTGTAAGTATGCCAACCATTTAACGACTTTCCATCAAATAATAATTGAAACCCCGCCTTTTTCTCCTTGGCAGTCAAGGTATTTAAGCTTTGGGCAAAAGACATCAAGCCTAATGTCACAAGCGCACACGTTAATATCAATTTTTTCATTTTAAATAAGTTTTTTGAATTGCAATACTACTAAAATTTTATCTTTTCATGCAAATATTGAATAAAAAAGAGCAAGGAAAACTCTCATAATTCTTTGTAAATTGCAGGCTAATTTGAATTGCATGAAAACAAAAGTAAAACCCAAAGCTTCCATCAACATCGTAACCTTAGGTTGTTCGAAAAACCTCGTTGACTCAGAAGTACTGTATACCCAACTAAAAGGCAATGGTTTAGAGGTGACGCATGAAGCAAAAAAGGACAACGCATCCATTGTTGTGATCAACACTTGTGGTTTTATTGACAATGCAAAACAAGAATCCATCGACACGATCTTACGATATGTAGACGCGAAGGAAGCCGGAAAAATTGATAAATTATATGTGACAGGTTGCTTGTCGCACCGATACAAGGACGACTTAGAAAAAGAAATCCCTTTGGTTGACGCATTTTTTGGCACCAATGAATTACCTAGGTTATTAAAGGCACTAAAGGCCGATTATAAGCATGAGTTAGTGGGTGAAAGGTTTCTGACCACCCCCGCACATTTTGCCTATTTGAAGATTGCCGAAGGCTGTGATCGGCCATGTAGTTTTTGTGCCATACCCATCATGCGGGGAAAGCATGTTTCCAGAAATATGGACGAATTGGTTTTAGAGGCCAATTCATTAGCTAAAAAAGGAACGAAGGAATTGATTCTTATCGCTCAGGATTTAACCTTTTATGGATTAGATTTAAAAGGGGGCCAAACAGGTGGTCGAAAATTAAAAGAATTATTAGAGCGACTTTCAGATGTGAATGGAATTGAATGGATTCGTTTGCAATATGCCTATCCGGCAGGCTTTCCCATAGAAATTCTAGACACGATGGCTGAGCGTGAAAACATTTGCCGCTACCTAGATATGCCATTACAGAGTGGTTCAGATGCTATGTTGAAACACATGCGACGCGGAATCACCCGTGAAAAAACAGAAGCACTCATTGAAACCATCCGTGAAAAAGTTCCCGGCATTGCCATACGAACTACCTTGATTTCCGGCTATCCAGGCGAAACTGAGGCAGATTTTGAAGAGACCTATTCCTTTGTCGAGCGCATGCGATTTGACCGTTTGGGGATATTCAATTATAGCCACGAAGAAAATACGCATGCCTATTCGGTAGAAGATAATGTGCCTGAGGATGTGAAACAAGAGAGGTCGGATGAGATCATGGCACTCCAACAAACCATTTCGGAAGAGTTGAATCAAGCAAAAGTAGGCCAAACGGTGAAAGTTTTAATCGACCGGAAAGAGAGTGGATTTTTTGTGGGAAGAACCGAATTTGACAGTCCAGAGGTGGACAACGAAGTCCTCATTCCTGCAGAACAATATGCTAGAATGGGAGATTTTGTCCAGGTCAAAATCAATAAGGCTGAGGAATTTGATCTTTATGGAGATATCGTTAATACCTAGGAACGCTTGGGTCAATTTTTAACGACCAAGCATCTATTCCACCGCTAAGATTATAGAGATTGGTAAATCCCTTTTCTTGTTGTAAAAATCGGATCAAATGGGCCGACCTCATCCCGTGGTGACACATGACCAAGCACTTTTTATGGACCGGTAAACTTGATACATTAGCCGCAATTTGGTACATCGGTATTTGTAATGCATCCGGTATTGAAGCGATGCTAAACTCATCTAATTCCCTAACATCCAAAATATAGGCTAAATTTTGGTCCAATAAGGCAAATGCATCGTCCACCTGAATTTCCCGAACTTCATCTAAACTCGTTTTAGGAAAAATATTTGTGGCTGCGTTGGCTTCTCGTTCCACTTTAAAATGCTTCATCGACATGTCCCGAGCATCCCATCTTAGCAGAGCTCCCTGTGCAGGAGATGAAAAACCAGCCAAATAAAAGATAGCTTCCTTAGCTTGCAACAGGCCCATAATCCCAGGTATAAATCCTAGGACACCCACCTCATCGCAATTAGGAATCTCGGACATGTTTGGCGATTCAGGAAATAAACACCGATAGGTTGCCGTACGTGAACCATCAGCTACAAGCGCATTGCAAACACTTAATAAGCCTTCCCAAGCATGAATCGCGGCATATACAAATGGCTTTTCTAAAGACACGCAAAAGTCATTAATTACATAGCGGGAAGCAAAATTATCCGTACAATCGATGACCAAATCCGCCTTTTGAATAAATTCAGCAGCATTGTCTGAGGTCAATTTTACGTCAAAACTACTGACGCTAATCTCAGGATTCAAGTTCATTACATATTTTTGAGCTAATAGAGCTTTGGGTTGCCCCACCTCCGCCGAGGTGTAAATGACTTGTCGGCCTAGATTAGACAAATCAACCACATCAGAATCCACAATACTAATCTGTCCTATACCCGCAGCAGCTAAATATGGTAATGCTGCGACCCCTAAGCCGCCAGCTCCCACGACTAAAACATGAGAAGATTTTAACGCAAATTGTTTCTCTATACCCCACTCAGGCAGTTTTAGCTGCTTCTGATAACGAATAAGTTCTGATGCTGTCAACATAATTCAATAAAAAAAGCCTCCTTGATATTCAAGGAGGCTAATTTCGTAAATTTTTTATTAAAAACTATACGCTCAATGTACCCTTACGTGCAGATTGAATAAGTGTTTTCTCAAAACCATTTTTGTTGATAGTACGTATTGCTTTCGCAGAAACCTTCATACGAACCCAAACACCTTCAGATTCTAAGAAAAATTTCTTTGTTTGCAAGTTTGGAAAAAACTTACGTTTTGTCTTATTATTAGCGTGAGAAACGTGGTTTCCTACTCTTGTTCTTTTTCCTGTTAATTGACAAACCTTTGCCATAATGATCTATTTTAAATTAAGCTTATGCCTTTTAAATAATTTTGTTGTTAAAAGGGATTGCAAAAGTAGAAATATTTTTTGAAAAACACAATCCTACATGTAAAAATTATAAAATGTAATTCCCTTTCCGTGTCAATGCGTATATTTGGAAATGGGAAATCGGAGTTCTCCAAAATCAAGTCAAAAATCAATCGTAAAAAAGTTTATTTCTTCGCTTATTTGGCTTGGAACCTTGCCCCTTTGTCTATATACTATCCTAACGTATGTATTAAGTTATTCACTCGTGATCGATCATTGGCTTGCCGGATTCATCATGATGACCATGCCTTATGCGCAAGTACTATGTTTTATATCCTTATTATATTGGTTATTCCAAAGGGCAAAAAGAGCGTTATTACCCCTAATCGTCCTCGTATTGGGCTATAGTTTTATCCAAAGAAGCATTGTTTTTAATAGCCCAAATGCCCTGGTTAAAAATTCAATTAAGGTATTAAGTTACAATGTGTACGGAATGTATTCCAATAATTATGAGGCCAAAAAAGAATCGTTGGTCCAGCTCAAAAAGTTCATGTTAGACTATAGCGCTGACATAAAATGCTTTCAGGAATTTTATTCAAATTATGACCGAAAGCCCTATCGAAGCATCAGCATGATGGCCGAACAATATCCAAATTATGCCTTTATTCCTTTAAGAGAAGATCTATTTGACCAGAATGAAAAGATGGGATTGGCCATCTTCACTAAATATCCCATCATTCATAAAGAAGGAAAACAATTTGCAAATTCGGCCAATGGCTATTTATTGGTTGACTTAGTCATCCAAAAAGATACGGTCCGAGTAATCAATTTACAACTGTGGTCCATGGGCATTCGGGTAGGGAAAGTAACCGGAAAAATCAGGGACCAAGATTATGAAGATGCCAAAAAAGAAGGGAGGGGAATTATCGCATCCTTAAGAAAGGGTTTTATTCACCACCGAGATGAGATGAATCAAATCAATCGATTAATCCAACAAAGTCAATTTCCCGTCATTGTTGTGGGCGATTTAAATGAAACCCCCTACGGCTGGGCCTATGGAACCATTCGCGAACGCTTAAAAAATTCGTTTGAAGAAGCTGGGCGTGGGTTTGGATTCACTTTAAACAGAAGTCCTTATTTTGTTCGGATCGACAACCAATTTTTTTCAGACGATTGGAAAGTGATCCAATTTAGAACTTTGCGCCATGTCAATTATTCAGACCATTTTCCTTTGATTGCTGACTACATTTTGAAGAAAAATGATAAAGGGAAATAAGCAATTATGGAAAGTTTTGGGCACCACATTCGGAGTGGCTGTCACCCTGGGAGGAACGGTGGGCACCGGCATTTTACGCAAACCAGGGCCGATTGCTGCGGCACTTCACAATCCAACTTTAATCATTTCACTTTGGGTTTTAGTGGCCATTTATGCGCTATTGGGCGTTAGTTGCGTCCTTGAATTAAGTTTGTCCATTCCCAAAGCTGGCGCTTGGTATGGCTACGCCGAACGCGCATTTGGCCGATATATTGGATTTTTAGTCGGGCTTTCGAGCTGGCTCGGTACCGTCACAGCCCTCGGTTTTGGCGCTTACACATTCTCCGAATACCTGGCCATCCTATTTCCATTATTATCAAGCTACCTAGTTTACTGCAGTTTAGGCATATTAGTTTTGCTTTGGGCTTTTCATCAATTAGGTGTGGTATTAGCTGGAAAATCACAAGAATGGCTCAGTGGCATTAAAGCCATCGCTCTATTGATTTTTATTGGCATTTGCGCCTTCAAAGGAACTGGCGGAGCCATTTTGGAATCTCCCTCCGCGCCCATCGGCCTACCCCTATGGTCAGGAATCATGACGGCTTTACTTTCCATTTTTTACGCGTTTGACGGTTGGCACACCGCCGCCTACTTCACCGAAGAGAATAAAAATCCAGAAAAAACAATGCCTAAATCGATGTTCCTAGGCGTCATCGTTGTCGCCTTCATTTACATCATGATCAATATAGCCATTTTATATAGTCTACCTTTTTCACTTTTAAGCCAAAGTAAATTAGCCGCCGCCGATACGATTACCTACATTTTTGGCGCTCATATGGGAGGTTGGGTCACTTTATTCCTAATGGTCAGTATTTTAGGAATTTTAAATACGCAAGTCATGTTCGCCCCAAGAGTCATTTTTTCGATGAGTCGGGATGGCCTTTTCTTTAAAAAAGCCAGTGAAATAAACGCAGTGGGAAGTCCAAGCATCGCCACCCACATGACCTTAGCGCTGGCCTGCCTATTTTTATTAGTGGGCAAGGACATCAACGAAAGACTTTCTGATATTGCTACGTTCTTTTTTGTGGCTAGTTACTTGGCAGGGTTTGCGGCGTTGGTCCGACTAAGAAGAAAAGAACCTAATTTGCACAGGCCATTTCGCGTGTGGGGATACCCCTATTTACCTATACTTCTCGTGATTTTATCCTCCCTTTTTTTATTGGGGACTTTGTTGGCAAACCTCCAAAGTATCCTATATGTCATAGTCTTTATCGGACTCAGTTATGGAATTTATATGCAATTCCTAAAGAAAAATTAATCTAAATTTTCCAGAAAATCGATGACATCACGTTTACTTACTGACACAGGTTGGTTCGCTAAATTAGTCAGGATCGAAAATACATAGGTCTTCCCTTTTGAGTTTTGGAAAAAACCAGATAAGTCATAGGTATTACTAAATGAACCTGATTTAGCCCAAATGATTTGATTATTCGATTTCAGTTTGATACTTTTTAAAGTCCCATTTTTGCCGGATTGAGGTAATAAAAATTGTAGTTTATCCATGCCCAAAGATTGGTGCAAGGCCCTCAATATCTCCACAAAGTCCATGGGTCTAAATAAATTATAGCGAGATAACCCTGATCCATCGACCCAACGAACCGCTTTCAAAAATTCTAAATTAGATTCTTTCTTCAACCGTGAGATGATTTCCTGAGCCCCACCCGACCATTGGTTTTTTGCTCCAATTAACAACAATAAATGCTCTGCGATCATATTATCACTTTCATGCAGCATGGGTACATATAAAGAATCCAATAGACCCGCATAATGAATTTTAGCTAAAGGGTCCCAAGCTTTCCTTTGAACCATAACGTCCTTTTTGAGCGTATCAGCTAATAATTGTGCCGTCAGAGCGGCAGAAGTCACAAAGGGAACTTGTTGGGCCCTGAATTCAGAAATCAAGTTTGGCTTAGTAAATTCATTTTTAAATCGGTCCCGGAGCACATAATTGAATGAATGAGTCCCCTGAATAGCTGATTCAAAAAAACGAGGAACTACCTCCCATTGTTGGTTTTTAACAGAAAAACCTACCAAATTTCCATACAAGGGCAAAGATGAAATCTCAGCTGAATAGCCATCATTGTAGTCGTCCCAAGACCACCCATTTCCCAGAGGAGGTATTTCTTTAGCAGGTGTGCAATATACCAGCGCTTTATTAGATTTATGTAAAAAATCGATTAAAGCTGTATTTGAAAATGCAGGATTTAATTGGGTCGGATCTCCAGTACCCCAAAAAAACAAGGTGTCTTTTTTTTCCAAGTAGGCAAATGAAGGGATAGAATCACCCAAAAAACGTTTAGCCATTAAAAAAGTGGCTAATTTGGCATTGGAGGCCGGCATGAAAAACTGATCTGCCCGATGGGAAAACACCACCTTACCCGTGTTTAACTCTTGAATTAGAAGCCCACTTGATTGTTTAGAGAGGGGTGATTTTTGAAAAGTTTTAGACCAATGAACTTGAGTACAAGAAAATAAATTACTTAGTATGACCATGACACATACCCACCGAACCAATTGATTTGACATATAAAAATTTTCAATGTTAAGTAAAGGTAAAAGGTTCTCCTAAAAATCGATAATTTTGATTTAAATATTAGACAATTATGCTGGTCGGCTTCGTTATTTTTTATCTACTATTAAACCTCATTGTGGGTTGGTGGGCCAGTAAAAAAGTTCATTCCACACAGGATTTCATTTTAGCAGGGAGATCGCTTCCCTTCGCATTAGCCACTATGGTGACTTTTGCCACCTGGTTTGGATCCGAAACGATGCTGGGCGCACCCCACGAATTTGTCCACGGAGGCGTACTAGCCATTATAGAAGAGCCGTTTGGAGCTGCTCTGGGTCTACTCATCGTTGGGTCGATTTACGCCAAAAAACTGTATCCACTTCCCGTTTTAACGTTCAGTGATTTTTTCAGAATTAGGTTTGGGGCGATGTCCGAAAAACTATCAGCCATCGTCATGATCCCCTCATATTTTGGTTGGATTTCAGCCCAACTCGTTGCCCTGGGCATGACTTTACATTTACTTTTACCCATCACCACCGAAATGGGAATCGTAATCGGGGCCATTTTGGTGATGACCTACACGCTTTTAGGGGGAATGTGGTCGATCACCATTACCGACTTTCTGCACAATATAATTCTAATTATTGGGCTGCTCTTTTTGGCCTATTTATTGTTGGACAAAATTCCTGATTGGGGTTTGTTTGTGGACCAACAACCTCCTGGATTTTTCAGATTTATTCCCAAAGAAAATACCTGGGTCGATTGGTTAACGTATAGCGCGGCTTGGATGACTATAGGCTTAGGGTCGATCCCTCAGCAAGATATTTTCCAACGAGTGATGTCGGCAAAAAGTGCTAAAATTGCATCTAGAGCTAGTTTAGCAGCCGGAATGATGTACTTAAGCATAGCGATGCTTCCCCTATTAATCGCGTTAATTGCTGTCAGACTCTATCCCAGCCTACTAGCAGAGGATGCTTTATTAATTCCAAATCTCGTCATGAAATTTACCCCCTATGGGATTCAAATACTATTTTTGGGCGCCTTACTTTCCGCTTTATTAAGTACGACCAGTGGAGCTATATTAGCACCTGCAAGTGTCTTGGGAGAAAATTTATTGAAACCCATGCTTAAAAATCCAGATGACAAAAAGGTTTTATTTTATATTAGAATTTCAGTTGTCCTGGTCACGGGGGCCTGTATTTGGATGGCCATCAGCAGGCAAAATATTTTTGAATTAGTCAGTGAGGCCTCCGCTTTTAGCTTGGTCTCATTATTCATCCCCTTAAATGCAGGATTGTGGTGGAAACGAGCTAATGCCATAGGATCTCACTTAAGTATGGCCGCTGGACTTTTGGTCTGGATCTATTTCAATTTTATTAACCCGACCGAAATTCCATCCGTTTGGTACGGTTTACTCGCCAGCATGCTTGGATTATTGATCGGAACAGCTCTATATCCGGCCTATGCAATTAAACCCAACGCTGGTCGATAGCGCCAATATACTTCCCGGGTTTTTGAAGAAATAGCATGTCTTGTAATTCTAAGGACACATTGGGATACATATTTAATTTGGTAATCTCTGAAATGGATACCCAAACTAATTCAATCGCGCTTGTTTGATCTGCTTGAAGAATAGGGATACCCGCAATAATTTTACCTTCAAACAACAAATGAACGGAAGCATCTCTCTTATCTGAAGCCAAAATTTCCCCTACCATCAAGATATTACCCACTTCCACTTCGATCGCTAATTCCTCTTGGCATTCACGAATAATCGTTTCTGGAAAAGTTTCACCTGGATCTGGATTGCCTCCCGGTAAATTGTAAACAAATTCGGTACCATATTGATACTTCATTAATAAAAGGTGATTTCGTTCTACTAGAACTAATGCAGGTCTGCAACGCATAAATTATGGGGATTCAAAAGAATTATTTAAATGTACGATTAATTTCAACAGCAATTAAAGAATTTTACCTTTGCAGCAGATAAACAAATAAAGTATGTTAGTTCAAGATGTTTGTGCAGCCATGGAAAAGTGGGCACCCTTAGCATGGCAAGAATCATATGACAATTCGGGATTGCTCGTTGGCCAAAAAGACACACAAGTCACAGGCATACTCATTAGTTTAGACTGCACAGAAGAAGTGGTAGACGAGGCCCTTCAAAGAGGCTGCAATATGATCATTTCACATCATCCCATTATTTTCAAAGGCTTAAAGAAAATAACTGGAGCTAATTACGTGGAAAAAACCATTATTAAGGCCATTCAAAATTCCATTTCATTATACGCTTGCCATACGAATTTAGATCATGCACCTTTAGGCGTAAGTTATCATTTAGCCAAAAAAATAGGCTTACAAGGAAAGGTATTAATGCCCTTTTCAAACGCATTAAAAAACTTGAGTTATTTTGTGCCGGAAGCTTACGAAGAAATGGTTCGAGAAAAATTGCATGAAGCCGGTGCGGGAAACATAGGAGAATACAGTGCCTGCAGTTTTAGTTCAGAGGGTACAGGCCGCTTTACCCCTTCCGAAAATTCCAACCCATTTCAAGGAGAAAAAAATAGCCCCTCGGCCGAAAAAGAATTGAAAGTTGACATGATATTTCCATCTCATTTAGAAAATGAAATTCTTCGCGCACTGAAAGAAGCGCACCCCTATGAAGAAGTAGCCTTTTTTATCACGAGTTTAAACAACCGTTGGCAGGAGGTGGGCTCGGGTTTTATAGGCCAATTAGAAAAACCGATGAACGCTGAAGATTTTTTGGCACATCTGAAAAAACACTTAGACCTAGGTCCCATAAGACATACGGCTCTCCTAAATAAGGAAATTAGGACGGTAGCCGTATGCGGAGGAGCGGGAAGTTTTTTACTCAACGAGGCAAAAAAACAAAAAGCAGACGCTTATGTGTCAGCAGATTTCAAATATCATGAGTTCTTTGACGCAGAAAATAAGTGCTTAATTTGTGATATAGGACATTATGAATCAGAAGTAATGATAAAGGATGCCATCCTTGATTATTTATCAAATATTTTTAGTACTTTTGCCGTTCTGAAAAGTGATATTTGCACTAATCCAGTGTTATATACTTAAAATTAAGAGAGGTTTAATACTTTCAAACGTAACAATAATAATGGCTACAGTAACCGAAACAACGATTGCCCAAAAGTTAGAAGCATTGTTAAAGCTTCAGACAATAGATTCAGCCTTAGACAATATCAAGAAAGTAAGGGGTGATTTACCTGAAGAGGTGCGCGACTTAGAAGATGAAATTATTGGGATGGAAACGCGTCTATCTAAATTCCAACAAGAAATTGCGACTTTGGATGAGCAAATTTCTAGCTACAAAAATGCTAAAAAAGATTCTGATAGGTTGATTATCAAGTACAAGGAACAGCAGATGAATGTGCGTAATAACCGTGAATTTGATGCAATTTCTAAAGAAGTGGAGCTTCAAGGAATTGAAATGGAGATTGCCGACAAGCGTATCAAGGAAATTGATTTTAAAGTTTTGAACAAAAACGATGAAGTTGCCGGAGTTGAATCCGCTTTATTTGAGCGTAAAAAAGATTTAGAAATTAAGCAAAAGGAATTAGAGTTAATCATTGCAGAAAGCGAAGAAGATGAGCAAAAGTCTTTAAAAGATCGTGAGAAAGCCATGAAAATAGTGGATGCTCGTTTGCTAAAATCATATGAAAAATTACGAGGTAATGCTAGAAATGGTCTTGCTGTTGTGATGGTTAAGCGTGGCGCTTGCGGAGGATGTTTTAGTTCTGTTCCACCACAAAGACAAACCGATATCAAGGATAAGAAGAAAATTATTGTTTGCGAACATTGCGGTCGTGTATTTGCTGGAGTTGAGGATGTCATTCCAGCACCAGAAAAAGAAAAGAAAACAAGAGGTAAAGTAGCTGCAGCAGCAGCTCCAGCTGTGGTAGCTGAGTAATATTACCCCTGATGATATATCTAGAGTAAAGCCCCATGCAAATATTGCATGGGGCTTTTTTATGAATGGTATATTAGGAGGAGCTTCTGTTGGCTTAAATACTAAGCCTATTTCCAAATGACTATTTGAGCATAGTAAGTAAAGCGCTCAATTTGTCTTTCAAATCCTTACGGTCTACGATAAAGTCTAAAAATCCATGGTCTAAGACAAAATCTGCACTCTGAAAACCTTTGGGCAAATCCTTACCGATCGTTTCACGAATCACACGTGGACCTGCAAAGCCAATTAAAGCTCCTGGTTCTGCAATATTAAAATCTCCTAACATGGCATATGAAGCAGTAACTCCTCCTGTAGTCGGATCCGTTAATAAAGAGATGTAGGGAATTTTTGCTTCGGCCAGCAAAGCCAATCGAGCAGAAGTTTTGGCCATTTGCATGAGTGAAAATCCGGCCTCCATCATTCGAGCGCCACCCGATCTAGATATCATTAAAAATGGATTCCCTGTTTTAAGGGAATAATCAATTGCACGGGAAATTTTCTCTCCTACCACTGAGCCCATCGAACCACCAATAAAACTAAAATCCATAGCAGCGATCGTAATAGGACTTCCATTCATTTCTCCATAGGCAGAACGAACCGCGTCTTTTAATCCACTTTTTAATTCCGTAGAAGCTACTCGGTCTGTATATTTTTTAGTATCGACAAAAGAAAGAGGATCACCAGACCCCATTTGAGCATCCAATTCGGTATATTTCGTCATGTCGAACAGCAACTCAAAATACTCCTGCGAACCTATCTTTTCATGGTAATTACAACTAGAGCACGTATAAGCAAACAAACGATGTTCCCTTGTATGTATCGCCTTTTTACAAGACGGACATTGATACCACAAACCATCTGGTGCCTCGCGTTTAAACTCTGTAGGAGTTTGAATCCCTTTATCTTTTCTTGAAAACCAAGACATAAAAATCTATTTAATGGACTGAACCGTATAAATCAGAATGCAATTTAATAAAAACCCATTATTTAATGAGCACAATTTTTCTACTAATTAATTTATCCCCTGTTTGCACGTGCAATAAATAACTTCCTTGACCTAAGTTGGAAAAATCTAATTCTTCCTTAAACATGTCTCCACTTATTAAGTATTTTTTAGATAAAATCATTTTACCCATCATATCAGAAAGTCCAATAATTATTTCTTTTTCAGTGTTTCCAACTTCGAATAATGGCATTTGAATTAACAATCGACCATTGGTTGGGTTAGGGGAAATTTGCAAATCTCGCAGAGCAGCACCAGGTTCTATTGCTAAAATCGGGTTACTAATAGTGCTTGAACCTTGAATATTTAAATTGTCAATCCACCAACCCCAACCGTGAGCCCCCACATCTGCATGCAATCTAAATCGGATAATGACTTGGTCTCCAGGCTTAAATTTACCGGAGGCCAACATATCGATCTCCCGCTTTTTTATTAAAGAAGGGCTGCCTGAAGCAGTCGAATTACCATCCTTATCGGTCTTAGAATTCCAAGCATTTTGCCAAATAGTGAAGGCATTGGCATCCCAACCATCGGTAAAATTAGACCATGTTTTACCCAAATCATTCGATCCTTGAACAATCACGTAGTCGAAAAAACTTCGGTTCACTGTACCGTCCGCATTCAAAAAAGATTCTCCTTTATCTCCAGGCTCGACTAAAACCACTTCATCAAAATAAATTTTGGCTGTATCTGATCGAATGACAATAGGTTTCAACAAGACCGCATCGTTGTTGGTAAATTTATCTGAACCTCCACCCCCATCATACGATTCCTCAATACCATCCGCATAAGGATGATCCGAACTTAAACTAGGCGAACTAAATCCCGTAGGTTGACTGAAATTAAAACCTTTCAAATAGAAGTCGGCAGTGGGTTGTTGGTCAAAATTATTTACATACGTTTTCGTTGATGCTAAAATCCCTAAAACCTTAAATTCATAAAATCCGCTCGCGGGCAAATTGACCACGTTGGTGATTTTGGCCTTATCCTTAACCACAATCCTGTATTTGATGACGTCACCTGATTTCAAAGTACCCGT
>Ga0209499_1000348_pt1 | contig 34388 bp, 31 predicted proteins | sample C_130208_EF_Meta_FD_187306 | JGI IMG/M metagenome (GOLD analysis project Ga0209499, IMG submission 187306) | Freshwater microbial communities from Lake Croche, Canada to study carbon cycling - C_130208_EF_MetaG (SPAdes) (version 2) | ecosystem: Environmental > Aquatic > Freshwater > Lake... | reverse complement strand
CTAATACCTCAGGGGTCGGATTACGTATTTTATATGGCCTATTATCTATTATAATATTTATTAGTCCATCTGTTAAAACTTCTGCAGATGAGTTAGGATTTAAACTAAGTGAATCGTCAGTTGCAGTAGCGGCAGTAGCGGCAGCATCAGCATCTGCAGCAGCAGCAGCAGCAGTAGCGCTAGCAGTTGCAGCAGCCGCCGCTATATCTTCATCAGTAGAACTATCAGCTCTTGCAGAAGTAGTGACATCAACAACAGTAGCAGCAGGACCAGTAGCAGGATCAGTAGCAGGACCAGTAGCAGGACCAGTAGCAGGACCAGTAGCAGGACTAGTAGCAGGACTAGTAGCAGGATCAGTAGCAGGACCAGTAGCAGGACCAGTAGCAGGACCAGTAGCAGGACCAGTAGCAGGACCAGTAGTAAGAGGTAAAGCACTGGGCATAACACCTTGACTAGAAGATATAGGTTTAACTCCTTGATCATCAACACCAGTAGCATATCCAGTAACCTTAGGATTACTTATAGATTCCCTTATTCTTACAGTTTCGCTAATAGGAGGAACTTTTGCAACAATTCCTTCATTAGTCGTAGATTGTTCCACTTGATCAGGAATAGGATTTAGTGTTGTGGCACTAGATAAATGTTCTCGCCCACGCCTCACACTTGGCCTAACCCCAGTAACCCCAGGAGCCCATCCTGTTTGCCTTTCACTTTCTCTAGCTCCACCATCCATGGTATCCGAATTCTCATATACGATTTGTGTAACCCAGCCGGGAATTGCCTTGAATGATATATCATCTGTAATATTTTTCTTATCAAAATCTTTTTCACGGTGTTTAATCGCCTTTGGATAATGAAATTCTATATTAAATATGGATTCACTAGTTTCAGCCTCAGATCCCTTAGAATAAGGAACTTTTAGAGTCTCAACTTTCAAGCTATCTAATTTTCTTGAAGAACTATGATAAACATTTTCTTCTTCGGGAATAAATCCTAGTGCTACCTGCTTACTGGTATGTGGCATTGCATGTAATAAGATTCCATTAAGAGATGCTAATTCCGTTTCTTTTTCATAAACATACACTACGTGACCTGGATATGATGAAATCAATGAACTAATACCTGCTTCAATTAATGCATTTGGCTTATTGTCTAGCAATGGTCCCATAAAAATTACGTGATTAGATGGTCCAGATTCAATAAGCTTACTTGTCCATGCAAATACATTGCTAGCAGCAGCCTCATCACCTCGTAAAGGAGCTACAACGTATGTTGGGCATTCAATTACATTTAATTTTCCAACTATAATATGCAAGTCTTGCCTTGATTTTCTACGTGAAGGAATATTTGGACCTAGTATATGTTTCCATGTTGATTGAAATTTCTTTAGTTTAGTATGATTTACGGTTGGTTTATATTCATTATCTTCTTGTATTAAAATGGGTAGAGATTGCCATACTTCTGATACAGTATTAGCTCCTCCGCCCTGCACAGGCATTATTTGTGCACTAGGGTTATCCGGAAGAAGGCTCACACGTGGATCATGACCACCTGAGAACATATCTATTTTAGAGCAAGACTTAAGAAATCAGTAAAACAACATACTATATGGATCCTATTGTAGCAAAGCAAGAACCCTTAGGACAAGCCTTAGGACAAGCCTTAGGTGAAGCTATAGAGAGCACTCTACCTGATTCACAGACTAGGAAACGCAAGATTCATTGCAAACAAGAACTAATTATTATGAGCCTTCAGACATTCTATTCTCAAAGGACTGATTTAACAGAAATCATGGAATTATTACAGGGAACCAGTATAATAAGCTTGAGGCTCATAGATTGGTTTGTTACTAATTATGCAAAGAGGCATACAATTGGTTATATTCTTGGGGGTCAGGAATTCATGGTATATATGAGCTATAAGAGTCAATTGAAAGCATATTCTAAAAAACTCTTTGACCCATTTTGTAGAAGAGAGCGTATTATGTTCTCGCTTCCTGGAACTGAGCAATTTATCACAACAGTGGGTAAGTTAAATTTCTTTCGTTGGGCAATTGAGAAAAATGTAATTGAATATTTGAAGAAGCATCGTGAGACTGTGGAGGCTGAGATGAATACTCATATGAAGCAGCTAAGTAGATCTCGGTCAACGCGTAATACCACGAATTCTTCTAATGAGACTGAGGTAACTAGTAAGAGAGTGAGGACTGCATTTCAAACATCGCCACCTCAAACCTTGTGTAGGCGGGATGTTGAGATTAATGTTGGGTTCGATTAGTGGCTTTTTGAAAAAAAGCCAGCAAAAACCCCATGGCTTCCCAGCAAACCCATGGCTTCCCAGCAAACCCATGGCTTCCCAGCAAACCCATGGCCTCCCAGCAAAAACCTCAACCCAATTAGAATGGACGATACTAACATTGAGCCAACAATTACATGGAATGATTCTTTAGAAGTTCTAGTAGCCGAAGAAGCCGAGAGAAGTGCGGGATTATCCTGGCTTCACACAGAATGTGAAAAGTATTTCTCAGTCCACACAAATTGCATTGCCCTTCCGGTAATTATTCTTAGCACGGTAAATGGATTCTTATCTGGTAGTTCTCAGACAATTTTTACGAATCCCCAGGTATCCTCAATTGCCCTCGGTGTAGTGAGTTTATTCACTGGCGTCTTATCAACTCTGGGCTCCTACTTTGCATGGGCTAAGAGAACAGAAGCCCATCGTATTTCTTCAATTCAATATCAGAAAATCTCCAAGTTTCTTGCGATTGAATTAAGTTTACCCAAGGCCGAGCGTGTTGCGGCGAAGGATATTCTAAAAATTACAAGGGACCAGATTGAACGACTCATGGAGATTTCACCGGCAGTTCCGGAATCCATCTTGACTAAGTATAAGTTAAAATTCAAGGATGTTGAGAATGTTGCTCATCCAGAAATGATACAGGGTCTGAAAAAGGTTGTTATTAACAAATATGAGGATGTGCAAATGGTTGTAAGTGAAGGTGGAGTAAAAATAAATTATGCTATTACTAACGGTTCTAATGCTAATGCAAATGCATCAGCTGGGCGTAAGTAGGTATTGTGATATACTTGAGATAATTAGTGTTGATATTGTATCTAGATTAAATGGACATTCGGTTGATATTATTTGTATGGGTTTAAGATCAGGTTTCAGCTGAGCTACAGACTCAAGCGGAGCTACAGGCTCAAGCTCAAGCGGAGCTACAGCTACATTTACAGATTTCCGTTTTATTATCAGCACATCTTTCTTAATCCCCGTCAATGCTTCCACTTGATCATAAGGCAATTGTTCATTGAAATACAATTTAGCCGCAATTGATTTCAGCTTAGTCTCTATATTCCCAACTGTCCTTTTTTGAATACGTGCAATATCCTCTATTTTCTTTTTAGAGCTTGTGTATTTTAATAATAACTGAGTGTCATTATCTGTCCAAACTCTTGAATTAAACATTATTTATATGTGGTATTTATAATATCACATATAAATTATTCAAATTTTAGGCCTTCAATTAACCTATACAGAACTGTGGATTAATAAGCCAGTTTTCCTTATATTCATCTTCAGTCATGATACTAACTCTAATTCCATTAAAACTAGAATGCCATGGATATTTTACAGATTCTGTCTTTATTAATGATTCAGTTTTATTTGCACCAGGCATTTGCGTAACTAGACGAAAGTTACGTGACTGCACTTTTCCAGGAAGATGCACTGAAATCTCTGCACTATCATTTGCAACTGGTAAATTATTTTCACTTATAATTATAAAATGAAGTAGGTTATCTCGTAATAAAAAAACAACTCTATCATCTATTGGATATGAAAGTTCTATATATGGATTTGTATTCTTTACATGCTGCAATTCAATGGAATCAGAAAGAACTAGATTAGAATACAATTCGTGCTCTTTATTACCATAAAAAACGGTAATTCCCTTGGCTACTTTGGCTGGCGGATTATGTGAATCTATGTAATATTTTGCCATCATTAATCCCATCTACGTATTTTTAGTCCAAATTATTTAGACCGGGACTTTTTATCAGCAATTAATTTAAGGACTAGTCTTGTTGAAGAGCCAGGCTTGGGCAATGGGGGAATTGGTGTTATAGGTAGGGGTGCAGTTCTGTACTGGCCAATTGGGGTCCATTTCCCAGGTGAAATCCAGGTCATTTCTACACAGTATGTGTTATAATAATAAATAAATACAGCGCAAAAAATAAGAAGACAGAAAATAAGATGCGTTGTGGATCGTAATATACTATATTAATATTTTGAACGAACCTTACTTGTATTTCATTCTCATGTTCTCTAGGTTCGTTTGTCAAAGTATCTCTGCAATATAGGCAGTCGCCAGACCATGGTTCCCAGCATGATTGGTGCACTATGAGAGCACAGTTACAAGGTAATTCGGGAACAAATGCAAAATCTTCTGTAAATTCTTCAAGACATATAGGGCACTGGGCCATGACTGCTCTTTATTAAGTAAAAAATATTATGGTATATCGCATATGTCATATGTGATCTGTAAATCCGTGTTTATATTATTACCTTTTATACGTATTCTTACGTTTTTTAGTTTTTTTAGATTTTTTCCTAGAAATATTTCCTCCTCCTTGATTTTCCCTGGGCTGGGTTCTAGCTGTAGCAGTGCCAGTAGCAGTGCCAGTAGCAGTGCCAGTAGCAGTGCCAGTAGCAGTGCCAGTGCCAGTGCCAGTAGCACAAGCGCTAGTTAATTTCACTCGTGTATCTGAATTATCAAATAATGGCGATATAAAATATTTATTAGATACACCGTCAGCAGGAATTTCAATATTTCTTTTCATAAAAATATTCCTATAGTTAATATATTCTTCATTACTTAGTTTTCCTTCGATAACTAGATTTCGAAGTTCATCAGGATATAAATATGCCTTACAATGTTCAGGGCTATGTTCATTAAATCCATTGGATGGACACTGAACTCGTTTTAACTTTATATATTCCTTTAAATTTTCAAAACTGATATCGCCATGTTCTCTTATAGGATATCCTGGTATATTTTCTCTGTGCTTAAATTTAAGAAATGTTACAGAATCATCCATGGTTTGAGTATTTTCCTTTGGTTCTGCAAGAATATCCAGTGTTATATATAGATTATTAGTTGAAGTATCTTCTAACTTTCTTAGATTAGGAACTGAGGTAGCCTTAATTCCAGATGGATATAATATAGTATCTTCAATATCAGGAAATTGGCTCAGCAATGCATCAGGTATAAATTTCTTCGTTTTTAGAAGTTCTTCTCTAAACTTCATACTAGCATTACGATCAAAGGGAAAATTTCTAGCAAAGTCTGTAATATCTTTCCAGACAGAATTAAATGTCTTAGTAGACCCTGGATTCTGAGATACAGCGGACTTTTGTAACTCAGCGAACATTTCTATTATCTTAAATAATCGATAATATTTAGAAGCATCTGCACCTTTATGTAGATCACAATCACATTGATAATTTCCATTACACCCATAACGGCATTTGTATACTTTTGTTTTTTCAGCACATCGTGCACAACATTCTAAATTAGAATCGTATAAATTGTCTGGATTATACCCTGGGGGTATTCCACCAATTACAGCATAGTTTGCACGAGCCCTTTGATATATATCTCCACATGCATGACCTGATACATGATCGCATGCGGATGGACGAAACCCAACATTAACTAAGCAAGAAATACAGTATATTTGATTATGCGGATCATTGAATTCTCCTGTTTTCGGATCAAAATGTTTATCTACTAGTGAATTTATCCAGCCTAGTGTAACACCATTCCATAGAATCATATCAATATCAATTGCTTTAACAGGACCATACATATTTTTAGCCCAGTACTTAGAAGCATAATGTTCTGGAAGGAACCCACCATTATTTTTTATTGTTAAACAGATACCAGGTAATTTTACTATGTATCCAACAACTTCATTACTACATAATTGTTTTACTTCCCTTGTAACATCTGCAGGGTCTCTATAATTATTTAATTGTAATACAATAGATACTATTGTATCTCCATCATTATTAATTGTATTAATATTAATTCCCTTTTCAATAAGTTTTGAAATTAGAATAAGGCGAATATTATCTTCTATATTTGCTCTTAATATCAACTCAACTGCATTAGCCCCACCCCATGATGCGTTAGTATAATCAATAAATACCCTTGGATAACTTAGAAATCTATCAGACCACTTTCCAGAATCATTAGCAGTTGAACATCTAAATAGAAATAGATCATTCATTAATATACTTTCTAATTCCTTGTGATTTGTAGATAACATTAACTCATCAAACAAAAGAGATAAAAAATATCTAGAAATTGTTTTAGACTTTTTTTGTTGAAACGATAAGAGTGTTGGTATACTTATTACATCTTTACATAATAGAATGAGTTCCTTTTCATAATCCAATTTATCTTCTTTTTGTTCTACCTTTTCCATATATAGTTTATATACAAAGGTATATACTGGTAAACAAAAATCATACATCGCATCATCTTCTATCAAGAGAAGAAAATCCTTGTAAAAATTTCTAATACTTTCTAAATCATTTGAGGTTAATTGAGCAACAATGTATTCACGTAGGAGTGATGGGTGTTTCTTAAATAAAACTGCAGACCCTTCCTCGTTTTTAATTTCAATAAAATAGTCTAATACTCCTTTAACTAAGTCTCTATCAGTTTTCTCAGTTATTCCATCTACTAGTTCTTTATAATCAATGTTAAGTTCTAAGACTGGTCTGATTAAATAATATAATTTTACTTTTAATATATAATCAAGTAGAACCTTCTTCATTGGCTCAGTAAATTTAGGAGAAATGATTATTTTACTTAGATGCTCCCTATTTACCTCTTTTGTATTAGCAGGGCTTATAAAATATATAGATTTGCTTATATCATCTGAATTTACTATATCATCAAATGCCATTTCTTTTAAAATATTAATATTTTCGTCGGTAATTGATCCGTATAAACCACGATTATACCGTTCGCGATAATAATAATCCGCGTTTTTGTTTGTCCATTCTATTAATACACTATAAGAAGAAAGGCTTTTTATAATTGGCATGCATAACTTAAGTTGTCCATCATTATATACCTTTATCAAGATATTTATTTTATCATAATCAGTCCATTTACTTTCCTTGTAATATTTTTCCACTAAGTCTTCTCTCCCCTTTGTAATAATTTTATTCATTATTTTATACAAGAGTTTCCAGGGGTAATATTTCTTTGATTTAAAAATATCGAATAATAATATACCATATATATCATCTACATTTGTATTATATTCTACAAAAATATTAAGTAAATCAAGAATATGATCTACATTCTCAAAAGTAATAGTATTCGTGAATTTTAATAGCTCCTTATATATCTCAGGAGTTACCTTAGGAGAAGATAATATTGCACTAATACGTTTATGTATATACGGATATAATCTAGGATTGTAGTAAATTCCAGGTAAAAATACAAATGACGTTATATTAGTGAAATTATGTTGTTCTACTATATGATAAAATACCAAATCGGTCAATTTCGCATCGCAAACATTTAATGACCTATACTCTTTATTTTTTTCTATTATAGGATCAAGTATATTTATCAGGTTTCTATTGTTATTAATTATTTCTAATACAGGGCATATTTCGTTCCACTTAATATCTTCAACAATATTTACTATTTTAGTTAGCATCTCTCTTTTCAATTCTTCACTAGTTTTGTCCGATATAAAACAGAGTAAGAATGGTATGAGGCTAGTTAAGTCAAGAATTATACGAACTCTAAAATATTTACCCTCTGTAAGTAAATCATTAAATAGCAATTGTATTATATCTTCTGGTAACGTTTGAATAGAACTGCAGATACCTTTGTAATAGGAAAAATTTTCTGCATATACATATGGCACTTTATTATCAGGTGTATTATACAACTCTTTTCTCTTTACAACTAACCTCGTAATTATGTCCTTATTCTTGTCATTGTAGGATTTCAGAAAAAATACAATTATCTCATTTAGTATTTGAGGAAATTTTATATCTGTTAACAATTTTTCTATACGTCTATTTTTTACTTCAATAGGATACGATTCATTAAAATAATTTGTAATATTATTTTTTTCGTTATTATGTATCGCATAATCAAAAAATACGTCTTGAATATCTAAATTAGTAATTTTCCATATAGAACCTACTAAAAATTCATTCCTATATATTGAAGGACCGTCATATTCTAGTAATCCTTTAATTACGTCATTTAGCTCATGAAAAATACATTTTTGAATTATACAGTAAGATTCTGATCTATATCCTGATTTTATATCGTTTAATGGTATTTTTTTTGCAATAATATCTCTATTTATACGTTCTCTTAGAATTGTTGGATTGTCACCTATTAAATTACATAAATACTCCAATTCGCGTGTTCTTAACATATAATTATATACGATAGTCTTCAATTCATCATTATCGGAAGTTTCAGCCCACTCTAGTATAGATAAATCAAATTTCTTATTTTCTTCTACATTACTAGCACACATCGATCCGGGTAGACACGATTTAGCTCTATGTTTTATTGTGTAATCCCAAATTCCTTCTAGACGATTTTTAAAATCAGTTTTTTCAAATACATTCTTTAAGAAAAGCATAATAGAAGGGTTCATTGTTAGTTTCGGTATAAAATCCAGAGACCTGATAATTAAATCTTTATCGCGCATATATTTAAAAAGTATATCACTTCTTGCTGCATCAAGATAATGAAATACAGCCATGTCCTCTTTATTTTTTAAGAAAAGATCAGGCGAAAAGGTCAGTATAGCACTAAATATATCATTCGACCCCTTCTGAGAAGAAATCATTAGTGGTGTATTGCCATTTTCATCTGGTGAATTCACGTCTGATTTCCCTACAAGTTTTGATAGCTTATCTTTAACTTCAGGTAGCTTGTTTTCTAGGATTGTCTTAATAAGGCCGGGTCCGCCTCCTCTCTTTCTACTTTTATTTCGTATCATCATTCTTAAATTATACTAAGATTTATTATTTTGATAACAAAACCACATTTGCTACGGTAATCATCAGAGCTCCAAGTGCCCCCATGGCAGTTGGTTTCTCACCATTGAATAAGTAACCAAATACATAGGCTGCAACAACACCAAAGAAACTCAGCATACTGAATACAGCTGTAGATATCAGCGGAATTGCTGTGACTCTCATCGAGTAACCTGTGAAACCAATGAAGGTATTGAAGAGAATCATAGGTAGCCAGACCTTCCAGGATAAATCTACCTTGGGAATCTCAAGTCCCCCTGGTTTTGCACCAAGCATTCCTGCAACAACTGCAGGCAACATCCAGAGTCCAGCACCACCATACAGCTCAAGGAGTCCCTTGAATCCTCCTTCCTTCTCTTTCATCAACTTGAAATAGAAATATATGGCTGTTTCGGTGAGGGCTGCTAGCAGGGCACACAGGGTTCCCACTGGTTTCTCCAAGTCCAAGATACTGCCTTTCTCGGGATGGGCAACTAGAAACATGCCAATGAGAGCCAGGAGAATCCAGGGCATGGAGGCCAAGGGAATCACTTCACCTAAGAGAAACCAGGCCCCAATGATATTCCAGATGGGGTAGGTATAGAAGATGGCCATGGCATTTCCTGGCGACAAATCAGCAAATGCCTTATAGCTAACGCTGATATGTGCCAAATTTAAAAGACCTGCGCCAGCCATAGTCTGCCAGGAAATATTGCTAAATTGTTTTGAATTACCGGTAGCGACAATTGCAGATGAGGCCGTAACTGAATAAACGAGGAATCGTGAAACAATCTGAGTCCATAAGTTCGTTGGGACTGCTTTAATTAGAATGGGATATGCTGACATTATGACTTCGCTAAACAGCACTAGTCCTTCAGCTAGCATCTTATTTATAGACAAGAAATTACAAAGATATACTATCCATGTAGTTTACTGGGGTTTATATGAATGTTGTTGCACGTTTTATAAGAGAAGTCATATAAAAAACTTACATCTCGCTCTTACGCTTGGAAGCCTCCTTCATGGCGTCACCGAGCTTCGCATTCTTATCCTTCTTCTTCATTTCAGTATATATCTTCTTGACGAATGCAGTCCACTTTGAAACCTTGCGAGTTCCGCGTCTCTTGGATCCCTTTCTTGCTCCACCAGTTCTTGTGCAGGCCATATTATACTTATTCCTAAGAAATTAATTGAATCCTATGGCTTTCCCAAAGCAACTTAGTGCATAGATATCTGACGATAGAAGTAGTAGGAGAAATAGAATAACATGTTCTATCCTCTCATCTTTCAGTCGCTGAATCCATTCTGAGTGCTTCAGAATAATAATTGTCGGAAGGGCACTAGTAAGACCAATTATAATCCACCCCATAGATGGTTTATGTAGACCTATTAAAAGTCCTGCCAATACATATTCTGCATTATGTTGGCGAATATTCGTTACTAAATCAACTGTAGCATCTTCCATTTTATCAAAGACAGATTTATCATCAGAGCTCATTCGTAGTTTCTATACTGCGTTGATAAATCATCAATTTTTGGCCGCAATTGTTCATATGCCTGAAGGCTGTCTAATTGGTTGTTCTCTGCAAAGCCCTCTGGAACATAACGACTTGAGAATCCTCGTGATAAAATACGTTTGGATTCCTCTTCACCACGGACTGATTTGTTTTCTTTTACAGATCCACGGAGCTCACGTGCCACATTTCGCGGATCATATTCTGGAGCATGTTGGTCAAAAAATACGTTGCCGACTAGCTTGGGTCCTGCGGGATCAAACGCGGGTGCAGGGGTTGAAAAGGGCTGCTGATTTCTTGATGAAAGTCCATTCTGGTCATTATATTGCATACCAACCCTTGGGCCAAAACCTGATGTAGATGGCTCTGGCCGGAAGAAAGCTTGTTGGATGGGAGCAGAAGACCTCTGGAGCTCTAGATTTCTAGCATTTGCTGTATCACGAGTGACTTCTTCACGACGAGAACGTGGAATAAATTGAGGTAGAGGTATACTTGTAATTTCCACTGTAGGTATACTTACAGACATCTAAACTCTATTGGATTAGTTATATACAGATGATACTCGCACCGTATTTTTGGAATACGAGTGACCCTAATTGGTTTAAACTAGGTATTTTTCTTTCTGCAGGGGGTCGTGAACAGTGGCAGCTTGATAGCAAGGATAAGGACAAGCAAATTCTAAAGATGTTGAAAGAGAATGGCTTTCCAGTATTAGGACTGAAAAGGCAGACTGATATGGTTATAGCATCTATTGACCCAGGTGTCAATCTGAGTGAATTTTACACTTGGGATGAAATTAATCCGAAGACATCACAGGAAGATGTCTGGCGAATCTTCACAATTCCTGCTGCCCTATGGACATGTCCCGTATTTAAGGAACAGTTCTGGAAATCAAGTGGTCTGCCGCCTATGATTTCTAGTGCACTTGAACTTTCCATCTAAGGCCTTCGTTTCATAATACTATAGAATGGGTGACGACACTAGAAATAAAACTCAACGAAACACATTTAATGCCTTAGATATAAGTGGTGCACTTGCACTAGGATTTTCCGAAAAAACCTTTCAAAGCTTGAATAACGACGCCGTAAACGCCTTAAAGAGACCGTGGCATAAGCTAGAGCGTGGCTTACGCATTGGTCGCCTACGTGAATATGTTGCACGTGAGAAAGTGAAGCTCACCTTATCAGATGAAGATTCTGATGCGCTATTCAAGCTTCTGTGTAAGGGACTTGATCGTAAACTTCTGAGTAGCAAGGCGGCAGTCACTTATGATTTTAATGAAGAGCAAATTTTGGAGGTAAAGGGCCTTGTTGCTCATACGACTGCTACAGGCCAAGTCAAATACCAGCTTATTGAGAAAAAGTCTGGGACTACTCAGAAGAAGCGAGTAAAAGAGACCCCGACTATTAGTAATGGCGAGTGATAAGGCACTACATTCGCGTATAAAAATGAAACAGGTTAACCTACCAGAAAAGGTAATGACTACACTTGATCATGTAGCACAATGTTTAGAAGAATGGGAGAGCCATATTCCTAGGCCAACCCATACGGACCTGAAAAAGCAATGGACAAATTCAATGAAGGAATATTTGGAGTCTATTAATGGTGATGAGGATGCCATGGTAGATTCAATTATTTATGGACTAATTGAGGCATATAATGAATGGGATGGTGATGATTATTCTATAGCAGTTGATCATGATAAAACGTTTGCGCTAATGCAGCGTCCTCAGACAGCGCAGAGAACTGCTGACTGGTATTCGGAATTCAAGCGATGCCTAACAGCCAGTGAATTATTCAAGGTATTTGGGTCAGTAAGGGAACGTGGTATTCTCGTTATGCAGAAGGCAGGTTTAATAGAGTTACCAGGACGCAGTTCTTCTGCAGTTGTCTTAAGGCAAAATATGAGCCCATTTGATTGGGGGATTTGTTTTGAGCCAGTAGTTAAACAGATTTTGGAGGCCCATTGGGAGGCAATTATTCATGAAGTTGGGCGATTTGTTCATTTGAAGGAAACACGTCTGGCAGCAAGTCCTGATGGACTTATTATTAGATCCTTGAAGAATCCTGAAATGGGAGGCCACCTTCTGGAGATAAAATGCCCAAAATCCAGAGTTATAGGTTTGAAGATTCCAATGGAGTATTTCTATCAGATGCAGCACCAGTTAGAAGTTACTGGAGTTAGGGCATGTGAATATGTCGAGGCCAAATTTGATTTCATTCAAAAAGTCGACTTTAATAAGACGGAATCTCCGTGGTTTGGAAATGTTGCAGTTGTAGGTTGCTTCAATGAAGCATATTCTGATTGGATTCCTTCTAAATATGTATATGGTCCACTTGGTGACTTGGATTGGATACCTGACCTAGGATTAAATGAGAAAACACTGGAAATAAACTCATGGGCCTGTGGGAAAATTCATCACGAGCGTCTTCATCGCGATGAGGCGTGGTTTGCTTCCTTAATGCCAAAGATTGAGGAATTTTGGTTAGATATTGAGAAGGCTAAGAAAGGTGAATTTATCTTACCTGAGAGTAGTAGAAAGAAAAAGGTTGTATGTATGATCGATGATGATACTGAATCAGAAAAGATTTCTACTCCAGTATGTCAATTAGAATAAAAAATCCTATAGTTGTCTTATAGGCCTACTTCTCTATTAAGTAAAAATCGCGTATTACGAACACGTCGTAAGAGTTGAAAGTAAGATCTACATCGTTGTTGGAATCGGATAAATGGTAAATTCAGCGATTTAAAATGAGGTATGCCAGATGGGAATTCTACTTTTAGTATTGTCCAATGTATTACATTTTCTAATGAAATACACTGTGCACTCATCCCTCGTGCATAATAAGAGATCTGAAGACTTAGAAATTCATTAGATCTACTAAGTTTTAGCATATAGACAGGAGGCATTTTATTTATAAAAAGATAAAGATAGCTCTCTCAATAACGTAGAACCATTATCTGGTTTTTCTTTCTTGTAGTTATTAGTCATTTGTCCAAAAGTGCCAGTTTTCTCGAGACGTCGTTGCCCGTCTGCAATATAGGCACACTCTGATTTCATGTTTGCCAAGCGTCCTTCAGCGGGTTTCAAATAATCTCCAAGAAGATGATAAGGGGTTCGTGGCACATCTAGAGTAGAATCAGCCGGACCTGATAATTGAGGTAACGGGCTTGTTAGAGGCATATTGCATAATTGTTGCGCTGGATATCCAGTGTTTTCTATAAAGTCAGTGAATAAATCATATGTCAGAGGTGGGTATATTACATAAACTACAATCATTGCTAGCACACCCACAAATAATAATGATATAATTTCAGAAACCATCTTTCTTCTAATTAATATCCATTAAAAATTAGACATGGCAGAATCTTCTAGTAATGATGATTCATCTGTAGTAATAAAACAAGACTGGAATCCTGGAGTTGAATATATGTTGGCTGGGTGGTGCGATGAGGCAAAATGCTTTGAATGGATGCATACAGAGTCATATGCATTTTTTGATAAGAGGTCTCGTGCATTGGCTGTCGCGACAAATATTCTAATTGCAGTGAGCGGTGTTTCTAATATTATGGCAGGTGGTGTGCAAATTAATGGATTTCAACTTGCATGGGTTTTTGGCTCTCTAAGTGTTCTCATAAGTATTGCAAATATGTTACAAGAGAAGCTCGCCTACTTGGCAAAATCCATTCAACATAATCTCTATGGAACACAGTGGGGAATCATTCGTAGAAAGATTGAAGAACAACTTTCTATTCCTCCAGAAGCGCGTAAAGAATGTGGATCTTTTATGAAATACCTAAGGGCTGATATTAATCAGGTATCTGTTGATGGAAATTCTATGATTCCTGAATTTATACGTTTAGCATGTAATGATAAATTTGGTAGAATTGCTGATTTTGATGTTCCGGATATCTGCGGAAAAATGGAACATACCCGAATTTACATAAGACCGGCTCAAATTATGACTGTTAATAGTCATAGTCCGATTCCAATTAATTCTACTGATTGACTCCTTGGGCGTATAGCTGGGTCCATTCTCTTGCAACCAGCTCATACTCAGCCCGATCTTTCTTATATTGGTTTGCAATATCAGGCATTAGAGGATCATCCGGATTAGGATCTGTGAGCATAGAGATGACTGATAAGAGAACTTTGGATATCGTCAAGGCCGGAGACCAATTTTGCTTCAAAATATCAAGACAGATGAAACCCTCTTTGTTGATATTTGGATGATAAATCTTAGTGGTGAACATTATGCGTGGAGGCTTGAATGGGTAATCTATTGGAAATTGTATTGTTGTATTGAAAATTCCCCCAGAATATGGAGAATCAGAAGGACCGAAAATAACCGCCTCCCAATTAAACATATCATTCTCATCTACGGGCCCAGCACTACAATCACCAGGAGGGTCCTTTTTTAAGTCAATAAGTTCTTTCGTAATACGTTTTGATGCTGCCATTTATACTACGCTCATCCCCTAAACCTATCATCAATTTTTTACCATGCTTAAAAAATTGACGACCTTTTGCGTTCAAATAGATTATTACAAACTAACAATGCAGCGTAGTATGCATGTAATTAAGCGTGATGGTAGCGAGGAGCCCGTTTCCTTTGACAAGGTTCTCAAGAGGATTCAGAAGGCTGCTAAGGGTCTAGCAGTCCAAGTAGACACTCTTGCTCAGAATATTATCTCTCAAATCTGTGATGGAATCTCTAGCTCAAAGCTTGATGAGCTTGCAGCTCAGCTTGCGGCCAGTCTCTCCACTCTTCATCCCGACTATGCAACTTTGGCATCTAGGCTAACCATCAGTAATCACCACAAGAATACGGAGATGACCTTTGCACAGGTAGTAGATACTCTCAGGAACCAGGTGTCTGTGCATACAGGTAAGGCTGTATTCTATGTCTCTGAGGAGCTTCACCAGCTAAGCCAGAAATATGCCGACCTTATTGAGTCACATATTGATTATCAGCGTGATTATGATTTTGACTACTTTGGATTCAAGACTCTTGAGAAGTCATATCTGCTGAAGGATACAAAGGGTCGTATTCTTGAGAGACCCCAGCATATGTGGATGAGGGTTGCACTCGGTATCTGGACCACGGGTCAGAGCACTACGCAGACCCAACTTGACCAGGCCTTTGAGACGTATGACCTGATGTCCCAGAAGGTCTACACTCACGCCACGCCCACCCTCTTCAATGCTGGAACTCCAAGACCCCAGCTCTCTTCTTGCTTCCTCCTGGCTATGAAGGATGATAGTATTGATGGCATTTACGAGACTCTTAAAGATTGTGCAAGTATCTCCAAGTTTGCTGGAGGCATTGGGCTCCACGTTCACAATATCAGGGCAGCTGGGTCTCTGATTGGTGGAACAAACGGTAGGAGTAATGGGATTGTGCCGATGTTGAGAAATTTCAATGCCACTGCACGCTATGTTGACCAGGGAGGTGGTAAACGCAATGGTTCCTTTGCCATCTATCTGGAGCCCTGGCACGCTGATATTGAGGACTTTCTCAAGCTGAAGCTGAATACGGGTGAGACTGAGGAACGTGCGCGTGACCTCTTCTATGCACTATGGATCCCTGATCTCTTCATGCAGCGCGTGGAGGATGACGCGCAGTGGAGCCTCTTCTGCCCACATGAGGCCCCTGGTCTGGCAGATGTGTATGGTGATGAGTTTGACGCACTCTACACTAGATACGAGAAGGAGGGGCGTGCTCGTAAGTCAGTATCTGCTCAGAAGCTCTGGTTCAAAATTCTTGATTCTCAGATGGAGACTGGCACTCCTTACCTCTTGTATAAGGACCCTGCAAATAAGAAGAGTAACCAGAAGAATCTGGGGACAATTAAGTCTTCCAATCTCTGCACTGAAATTATTGAGTTCTCTAGCCCAGAGGAGACTGCTGTGTGTAACCTTGCATCTCTAGCTCTGCCGGCCTTTGTTTCAGCAGATAATAAGTCCTTTGACTTTGATAGACTGCGGAAGGTCACAGCTTCAGTGGTAAAGGCGCTGAATAAGGTAATTGACATTAACTTTTATCCGATTCCTGAGGCCAAGCGCTCTAATATGCGCCACAGACCCATTGGCCTTGGAGTCCAGGGACTGGCAGATGTCTTTGCCAGGCTCAGAGTGCCTTGGGAGTCTCCAGAGGCAACGAGGCTCAATCAGCTCATCTTTGAGCACATTTACTATGCGGCAGTAGAGGCCAGTTCTACTTTGGCAATTACTCAAGGTTCGTATGAGACTTTTGAGGGTTCTCCTGCATCCAAGGGTATCTTGCAGCCTGATATGTGGTCAGTTACGCCTATCACGGAGTCTGAGAAGACTCTGGACTGGCTCACGCTCCGTGCAAATGCAGCACATGGTCTGCGTAATTCTCTTCTTGTGGCTCCGATGCCTACAGCGAGCACTTCTCAGATTCTTGGTTACACAGAATGCTTTGAGCCAATGACCTCCAATATTTATGCCCGTCGTGTTCTTGCAGGCGAGTTCGTCGTGGTCAATAAATACCTCATTGACGACTTGATGAAATTGGGAATTTGGTCAGAGGCAGTAAAGCAACAAATGATTGCGCGCAATGGCAGTGTCCAGGGAATTAAGGAGATTCCAGAGGATCTGCAGGCACTTTATAAGACATCATGGGAGATTAAGCAGAGAGTGCTAATTGATATGGCGGCTCAGCGCGGGGCTTTCATTTGCCAGAGTCAGAGCTTGAATCTCTCAATTGAAAATCCGACATACGCCAAGCTTACCAGCATGCATTTCCATGCTTGGAAGCAGGGATTGAAGACAGGGTGTTACTATTTGCGCACAAAGGCTCCGGTAATGGCACAGAAGTTTACTGTTGATCCTCGTATGCTACAGGGAAGTGTAGTTGAACAAAATGTAAGGAATTCTGAATCAGAAACTGAATCAGATTCTGATGAGGAGCTAAGCCCTGAGGAGAAGAAGAAGCGTGATAGAGCTGCTTTATTGGAGCGTCTAGCTAAGGAGTATGAGCAGTCAGTGAAGGAGGCGAAGGAGGCAGCAGCGTCAGGGGAGGGATGCACAATGTGTTCTTCCTAGATAGATGGAAGGTTCTGGTTATAAAGAATTAAATGTGAATTTAGATTTTTTAGATAAACTGGCAAATGAAGATACAGGTGCAAAAAATAAAAAAATATATGAGGCATTTTCTGGTATAAGTTTTTTAATTTTAGAAGCAAGGGCTGGGCAATTTAAACGAGGATGGGCTTCAAGTCTAAAAGATCATTATAATGATCAGCTATTTAATTCAAGAGATTGTCGTGTCTTAGAAGAAGTTACTCAGACATATTTTAAACCTATTTTTCAAGGCACCATAGGAATTTCACAAGTATATTCTGATAAGCGATTTTCTGAAGTCGATGATTATTTCAATGAACTAGCTCAAATGGTGAAGGGTGTCTCAAGAGAATTTGGCACATTTAGATTTTTTCATGAACGAGGAATTGATTTTAAAGGCCTTGCAATTCCTCTTCAATCAGGCCAATGTAAGAATATAAAGGTTCCACTTGGCCCTAGGGCAGCACCCGTTACAATTGGTTTAGTTATTGAAGCAATACGTATTATTTTTCAGATTTCACCACAAAATGCCGAAACAACAAGAGGAATAAATTTATTCTTGTTAGGGCTTATAGATATTTTAAAGGGTGATTGGAAACAAGGTATTGTGTGTGTGTCTGAATTTTTTCAGACTGCACCACTAGTAGGTAGATTAATTGAAAAAGTAATTCTCAAGATTTTAGAGTTTATTGCGCCTGAACTCCAGGAATTCTTGGAGGGATGTGAATTTAAGGACCTATTGACTGCATTCTTTCTATGGGGATTTACTAATTTTTCTCCAGATTCAGAACAACATGTATTTAAAAAATATATGAATATTCATGATTATTGTTCACTATCTCAAGATAATATTAAGATTATAGAGACTAACTTTAATGATCACTTAGATAATATGCATGTAATTAAATTATTCTTAAATTTAATGTCTTCTAGAAAGACTCCTGTAACCATTTAGCAGAAATATCTATCCATGAAATAATTGTGTTTGATTTCTTCAGAGTTTCTCTGAATACATCAAGCTTAGGATCCCTCATAATTTCAATGATTTTCAGGGCAATATTTGCAAATGTGTTAGGGCTCATATCACCGAGGTCAAACTTAATTCCTTCTCTATCCATGAAGACACCGAAGTTTGAGATTAAAGGAATTGCACCAGTTACTAGACTCTCTTTAACTGTGATACAGTCTATTTCTGCTTCAGAATTTGACAAATATATATGAAAGTTAGACAAGTATTTTTCTCTAGCAATTATATTCATTGGTTGTCGTCCATGATCCATTACTCCTTTTGACGCAAGTAGGAGAGTCATAGCCCTCTTGAATTCATCATCTTTGACTAAATCCATGCCATAATATACATGGAGTTCTGCACGTGGTTCTACCTGTTTTATAATTGGCCAAACGAATTTCAGAATAGGAAATAATCCCCGTGTATAACACGAACAATACGTGAATCTATAGGGATTCCTTGGAACCATATCTACATTTTTTGAAAAATCTTCAAGGCGAACACCATTTGGAATAATGGTATATCGACTAGAATCTAATTTAAGTCGTAAATATTTCTCAAACATTTCCTTGTGAAAGTTACTTTTTAAAAATACCTTAGTTATTTTTTGATTATATCTGAACCACATCTCCATTAGTTCTTTAGGAAAATTGCCATCGTGCAAATCTAGCCAAACGTGTTTCGCTTTTAATGGAAAGGGTAAGGCACAAATCATTCCATATGTCCTCCATAGCACTACTATATCATGCTGCTCATTAAACGGAAATTTCTTCCAGTCAATGTAATCAACTCCTTCTACTGTTTCCTCTGGCATCATTCCGTATACCGCTACCTTTTTTCCTAACTTAGTCCAACTCTGCGTTAACTGAACAATAGCTTGCTCTGAGCCTCCAAGCGTGTTTGATTTAGGATCCCATGGAGAACAAAATCCTCCTGCAAAGTATACAATATCATACTTGCTTTTTTGCTGATTGTAAAATAAGGACTTGTATCGGGTGAAGAATGGTTCCTTTATTAAATCAGTAACAGGGCCTAAAACTTCAACATTGGATTGTATTATCTTACATACTCCTGCATTTAAAATTTCACGCTTATTAAATGTATTCTGTGTATGACTAGATTGAACGGTTGTCTGCTCAGGATCTAATTGAATCATAGGCTCCTTGAATTCATTGGTGAAACTTGGCTCTTCTCCAGCTTCCTTTGAATCGTCGTGAGAATGTTTCTCTAAATACTGCTTCTTCCAAGCAAAACAACTATTTATTGAATGATTCTCGCCAAATCCCTTAAATTTGCATAGTTTTTCTAAAGTATAGTCATATATATACATTGCAGAACATCCTGCTATTAGCTTGGAAGATGCCTGAAGTTGCTCTACTGCATGTTTTACTCGGTTCACAGGGTAATAGTCATCATCATCCATTACCACTGTAATATCTCCAGAGCATGCACGATTCCCCTTATTTCTCAAGGCACCCAGTTTCTCACCTGGCTTTTTTTCAAGATATAGAATTGTTAACATTAAACCTGAAAATTCCTTGAGTTGTTTGATATTATCAGCATTTATAGCAGCATCTTCATCTGACTTACTTCCTTCCACTATTACCCACTCAATGATATTCTGATATGTCTGAGATTCAATTATATCCTTTAGAATTTCCATGCATGGAAACCGTTTCAATTGTGTAATTGTGACAATTGAAACGGTTGGATTTTTATTTATCTTGTCTTTTTTGCCCATATAGTTAATATTCTTATAAATGGTTTAGACAGCCTCTTATGCTTAATTAAGCAAGGTCTCTGGCAGTTATACTGCCTCCACTTGCACTCCCACGAGCCCATGGAGCCATGTGATGAATTGCTTATCCCATCCCCAGAAACACCCTGTCTGAGCACGACCAGCAATTACACGTCCACTGGTATTTGTTCCATGATTCAGTGCCACTAGAATTTGTTGGGGTGGAATTTCCAGGAATGCAGTCCCTTCAGGAATAAAGGCCTCGCCCTCAGATTGTTGTTGATCAGGGAAGGGATGCTCAACGGCATATTTCTTCCAGAAGCAGAAAGAAGCTTCACTCACTCTCTGGCATTGCGGTAAGGCCCAGGGAGGTGTATTTACTGCGCTTATACCTTTCTGTAAATCATACATTGCAATCATTGTGCATCCCACAACCTGGGCCTCTGGAAATGCCTGAAGCCATGCTACGCGACGTCTAAAAGAAGATGCAGGGTAGACGTCATCGTCATCCATATTTACACAAATATCGTGTTTGGCGTGCTGCACTGCCTTATTACGCTTGTAGCCAATTGAACGCTTCTTAGTCATTGGAACATACGTAATCTCAAATCCAGGTTCTCTTGCTTCAAAGGACTTAATCTTGTCTAGAACACCCTTTGAAGGGTCGTCGCTATCCTCTACGACAACCCATTGAATTTTATCCTTAGGATAGTCTGAGACAAGAAAATTTAAGAAAGCCAGATCAATGAAATTACGGCGATTATATGACAGAGTAAGAACAGAAATTGGGGGGCAATCGGCGTGCCCTAAGACAGGTGGTATCTGAGCTTGAGACACTGCTTTATTCAGTAAATTACTCACATGTTTCTGAATCATATGCTTAAAATCATTCCATCTTTTTATAGATATTTCTACTTGTTGCTCGCCACTAGGAATCGCCTGGAGTGCAGACTTGATATTTTCCGTCGTCACAGAAGAAAAATCTGCTAAAAAACCAACATGGTTTTTTCCTTCTTTTACACAAGGGGTTTCTAGAAATCCAGCATACTCTGCAGATCCATAGTATTCCTTGTAAACTGGCAAAGTATTTAAAATCATCGCCGCGGATCTAGCCTCCGCCTGAGCTGCAGTAAAACCGAATCCTTCTGCTGCACTAATACAGACGTGGGTCGCAGAGCGTTGATTTAACTCTTCAAGTTCAGAAGCTTCTAGGAAACCCCTCTTTACCGTGACCGATGGAGGAAAGGGTCCAGTCAGATCTACCTCTTCTAAAGTAGTCGTAACAGTTAAAGGAAAGTCTGAAGGCCAAATCGGTAGCAAGGCTCGAGCTGCGATGTGCTTATTCTGAGAAGCACCAAGGACCCATAGAGCCTGTCTTAGCCCAAGAGCTGACTGATTCACTGGTTTTAGAGGTCCCCGCACAGCCCAGGGAATATGCGTAGCCCTTGATCCAAATTCTTCAATACGACTTAGCTCTTTTATCCAAACTTGGCTAAATCGTTCACAGTAGGGAAGCCAATTAGGTGAACACCACTCGGGATTTACCATCCAAATCTGTACAGGCGCCCAAGGTAGCCATACAGGGTGAGGAACTTCCAGGTGAATTACGATATCGGCAGGGCTAGGAGGTTGAAGGGGGTCTAATTTTACAAATTCAACTGAACCAAGATTAAAACCGGTCTGTCTTTCAAGGGCCTTTTCAATTAAAGATGCATCCTGACTTAGCCCGAACGTATTAGACTGATTCCAAAGTAGAACTACACGCGTCCTTGTGCGTGACATTATGTGTCTAAGATTATATTCTTTCTATGGTTTAGATGGTATTTAGAAAGGCAATTATACAAGTTTATTCTGGAAATGAACCATTGGGGTTTAATGATTTTGTTAAGGGGACATTGAGGCTATTTAATTATGCAATTGATCACAATATTGATGTTAAGGTAAATGTTTCAGGCTCTGAGTTTGAGCAATATATAATAGTTAATAATTTTGTATATGATACTGAAAATATTAAGCCTAAAATATATTATATGCATTCAGATCAAGCATTATTGATTAAGGACCTTGATGATTTTATGACTAGTCCAGAACCTCTTTTTATTTTAACATCAGATGTTTGGTTAGATCGCTGTGATATTTATAATATGTCATTTTTGGGATTTGATGCTATAGTTAGGTACAAAGATACACTATATGCTGCAGCCTTAGAAAAAGTCTCAAACAATTTACTATATAGACGTGGTTCTGGATCAGATAACTTGCTTTATGGGTATAGCATTATATACGTAAATAGAGATGACTTTAACTTTAAGAATACTGCTAGAAGTATTTCTGGATTAGCAAATCAAATACGTAAGAGTCTAGATTTTAATAAGGACATAATGGTTTTTTCTAATAGTATACAATTGCGAAAAATTTTATCAGAATATATTGAAATGAATTCTGCAGCAGTTCAAAAAATAGATGATTCAGATATTGATATAGGTGTAGAGGAGAGTTTTCCCACGGTTCGTGATATTATAATTGATTTTATTATTTTGATGAAATCTAAGAAAATCTACAGATTTACAAGTAATGCAATGCAAACTGGGCATAATGTTAAATATAATGTTGAACCATCCGTTTTAACAAATGTATATGAGACTGCGTTTGATATAAATAATATTATAGGAAATCTCGAAATTACAACAATTCCGCTATATTATAGGGTATATACTATTATAGGATGCGCGCAGCCAACCTCGCCATTGCGCTTACAAGGACCATCTATAATGAAGTTTGATATATCTGGAAATGCGAGATCCGAAACTATAGCCTCGCAACCAGGTGTTTCATTAGATTCTTCTGGAAATTATATTTCAGTGTTAAATAATCCTTCAGGAATTGCACTAGATACTTCTGGAAATTTATTTATTGCAGATACTGGTAATAATCGTATTTGTATGTTAGATTTATCTGGAAATTTTACGACCTACGCTGGCTCTGAATCTGGAACTGCTGGATATCTAGATAGTGGATCTTCAGCAGCCTTATTTAATGGTCCTACTGCTATTGCAATTGACAAGAATGGTAATATCTTTGTGGCGGATACTGGAAATAATTCTATACGTATTATTGAAAAACATTATACATATGATAGCAGTGGTGTTATAATTTATTCAGATCATAAAATAGTTAACACATTGGTTGGAAATGGATCTGTAATAGTAAGTTCAGGAAATGGTCAATCTAATAAATTAAATGGACCACGTGGTTTAGCAGTTGATTCGATGGGTAATCTGTATATTTCTGACACTGGGAATCACAGAATATGTAAAGTTACTGCTGGTGGGAAATTAGAAACACTGGCTGGTTCTACTACACTAGACAGTAGTCTAGCATACTTGAGCGGATATGTGAATGGTAAAGGCCAATATGCATCTTTTAATTCTCCTACTGGCCTTACTGTTGATTTAATAGGAAATGTTTTTGTTGCAGATACAGGTAATAATGCTATACGTAGAGTTACGCAGACTGGTATCGTGAGCACAGTTGCTGGTAGTGGTCAGCCATTTTTCAAGGAAGGTAGACGTGACAGAGCCAGTTTCAAGGGACCAGTTGGAATTGTAGTAGATTTGCAGAATATATTATATATTAGTGACACTGGAAATAATGCAATACGACGTATAACTACTGATGGCGATGTATTGCAAATAGTCGGTGCACCTGATCAGAAGAATGGATCAATAGATGGGTATGGAGCCATTGACCCTATGCGAGCATTGGTTCCATTTAATAATAGAGCAACATTTTTTAGACAAACTGCAATTGCCATAGACCATTCTAGAAAATTATATGTTGCCGACACACAGAATAATACAATAAGGAGGATTGATACTATTTATTCTACACCAACTAAGATAAAGCCACTTGCAATGCAATCAATACGTGTTTCACATGGATCAGGTGTAGCATTTACATTGGGTCCAACATTATCTGCCTCTCCGCCTTTACCAGATTCAGTTATTTACGGACATCGTAAAGGAGGAAGATAAATTATCTCGATGAAATAGGATGTCTTCGGACAATGAAATACGAAATTTAGGATATATCGCTTGGAAAAATGATTTATCCTGGATGGAAACACAAAATGGAGATAAATGGGAGGCTTTAATTCACGAGGAAAATCAAGGGTTTAAAAAATCTCTTAAGAACATTGGACCCTTGGTTAAAAAAATGCAGGATGAACTTCGCAGTGATACTAATGACAATGAGAAACCATATATTTTATATGGGTGGAAGATTGAAGGTGAACTATTTGGGCCACAAAAGAAATGGACACATATGGCATCAGGATTTAGTTGTAAGTGCTGGGATGCAGACTTATCTGAAGACATATTTGCTGCAGTTGTTCAGGATCCAGATGGTTTTGAACGGTTTACAATCGAGGTTTACTCACAAAAAAATAAAAGTAAGCCTAGACATCTTAAGACATTATTAAATTGCGGACCATATGTTGCCATTATAGAAAATAGCGTGATTTTTCTACAGTCTGAGAAAGACTTGAGGTATTCTATATTAAGTAAATGGTCTGAAGCTGAAGAGACTGTTTTGTTTCAATTGAATAATTTAGAAGAGAATTTAGAGCTTGGAAGAGGAGAAGACGGATCTGTTTACTTGATTCGTAGTGATTTTACCAAGAAAAAATATTCTTTAATAAATGCAAATGTAAATAAGCTTAATGAAATTAAATGGACAGCAACTCCTCATTTAGAATCATGCATTGTTTCTGATAGCATGTCACTACCTTTCATAAATAAGAACAAACAAGAAACAATAGAATCATTTTCTATAAAGGCAGGTTGGACAGTTACTATTTCAAGGGGTATTAGAACTCTTTGGAAAGGGGAGAAGCCTATAGTCTGGATATGGGGAGATATATCATATGACTCTAGGAATCCATATAGACTTGATATATCCGATATAAGATATGAATCATATACCATTATGTTACCTGAATGGAAGTTATCTAATCCAAAACCAGTTCCCTTTCCTTGCTCATACTATGACAATCCTCTTCCAGTATTTGTAGTTCATCCAAATATAACAGTTAAGGGCCTCCTAGTTACAGCATATGGTGCATATGGAACACCTACTCACGTAGGTTCACTTATTTCAAGGTGGAAACCGTTGCTACTGAGAGGATGGATTATTGCATCAATAATGGTTCCTGGTAGCGGTGATGACAGTAAAGATTGGATAAGGGATGGTCAGAGATTAAATCGTCTGAATGCAATTGAGCAGCTGACAGAATCTATTAAAAGCATGCAAGAAGAACACGGTATTGCACCATTAAATACTGCATTGTATGGCAGGTCGGCTGGAGGTCTTTTAGTTGCAAGTGTTGCAATAAGAAATCCCGGTTTGATAGGATCTCTTTACTTGGAATCCCCATATCTTGATATTTTAAGGACAATGTCTAATCCTGACCTCCCTTTAACTACACTGGAAACAAGTGAATATGGAACGTCAAAAAATCCAGCTAATGTAATCGCAACAGCGATCTGGAGTCCAATGGAGCATATTCCTGAACAAGGTATACCTGAACTTTTAGTTATAGCTAGGACAGATTTAGCAGATTTACAAGTCTTACCATATGAACTTCTGAAATTTATTAAACGAGTTCGCGGTCCTGGTTTAGAAAATGGTCAGGATAAACTCGTGTATATTCACAGTGGCCTTGGGCATTTTACAACTTCTATAAAATCTAGGGCAGAAGATATGGCTTTATTAGAATCTGCTTTTATAGAATCCCCCGGTGCGCGTATAAAAAATCTAGGCTATAAGTATAAAATGCTGATGTCCCGCAAGAACCGCAACATGACCCGCAAGAATAAGGATCGTAAGAATAAGGATCGTAAGAATAAGAACCGCAATGTCACCATGGGCGGTCGCCGTCGCCGCAGCGGTCGCAAGCACTAAACGTGTATATAAAAAGTAAACCCTAGATTTTACATAATCTAAGGTTTACTGAACTAATAGGCCTAAATATTACTTCCTATATTATATTAATGCCAGCAGTATTAACAACAAAAGATACATGCATAATATGCCATGATTCTCATTCAGAACCAATAATTTTTAATAATACTTGTAAGTGTCTAACAGTTGTGCATGCCAATTGTTATAATTGGTATTTGAGAGAGAATAAATATAAATGTCCTGTCTGTAAGGTTGCAGATGTAGAACCTTTTGCATTAAATAATTCTGATTCTAGTGATTGTTCATCAATGCTACTTTGCTGTTTTGTAATTTAGTTTTTTCTAAAAACTTTTTGCTGGCTTTTTTCTAGCTTCGCTTATAAAAAGCTATAGCCAATTCCTAATAAACTGCTTCCTATGTTGCTCATGTGCCCCATGAGCCTTGAGGCCTTCTCTATGCTTCGCGGTTCCATACCCCTTATTTTTCAGAAGATCGTATTGAGCAGCCACGGCTGCATTATCCTCTGAGGCTGCAGACCATTCCTTGACATAAGTATCTTTTGCTACTTTTGCCAATATAGATGCAGCAGCAATTGGCAAATAGAGCCCATCACCTCCAGGGATACACTGGAATTTTACATTAGCGTAGCTATTAGCATTGCTATATCCATAGTTATCGTCGCTAGGAAGTCCCAGAACCCCGTCAATCAGAAGTAGGCTAGGTTTAAGGCCTGCTGAACATGCAGCCATAGCTCGTCTAAATGCCTCTTGATTTGCCCAGGTCATTCCTTTCTCGTCAATTTCCTTGGCACTAACTTGGCCAACGCCCCAATCAATCGCATTAACCTTAATTGCTGCAGCAATGGCATCTCTCTTTTTCTCAGATATCTTCTTACTATCGTTGATTAATGGTGCAACCTCTCTCTGCTTATCAGTCCACTCTTCTTCTGGAGCCCATATAACAGCTCCGGCGTAAATTGGGCCCCAGAAACATCCACGTCCTGCCTCATCAAGTCCTATTTCAATAGCTTCACCAAGAGAAAATGTAGTTTTCATTTTAATGTTTAATAAAATACTATATATAATCAATTTTTCAATCTAACTATGACTTAGATGAAGGCAACGCAGATAATATATTTAGTTATATTCGCTGGAATAGTTTTCTGGATAGTCTCAAGCACACATTTACTAGATATTTCTAAAGAAGGATTTGAAGACCTCCTAACATCACCTATATCAGAACCAGTTATACCAAAGGGTCTAGCTCCAACCAGTATTAAAATGGAATCTATGCCTAATCCAGAAACATTAGATAAACTTCCTTTTGGTCCATATGCACAAATGGCATCGGTTGGATCATTTCAATATAAGGATCCTTCTTTACTACCAGCAGGACTATCGCAAATGAAGAAAATAAACGAAGATATAAGGTCATTCTTAGTGTTTGAAGGCGTAAGTCTAGCAGATACTAGTGATCCAACTGTTCAACTTCCTCTAACACAGTTAAGAGCAGATAGTCAAAAGCTTGAGGCTGAAATAAGTGTCTTGGATAAAAATCCTGGTATAGATTCACAGCTTACCCAGCAAGAGTTAGCTGATATTGAAGGTTCCTTGACATTCTTGCAGAGGAAAGTTAGACTGTTTGAAACATCTGGTGTAGTAACTGAAGGATTTCAGAATCCAGACTCGGGTAAAACCAAGGCATCAATTGATGATCTAAATGCATTTCAGAAGAGAATTTACGCAGCTATACTAACACTTTCAGCATCAGGAACAACCGATCCAGTGGTTCAAGCTAGAATTAAAGCATTACAAAATATGTATACGGCAATAACTGATATGATAACTAAAGTAAATAATGGAACTATGAATGCTAATGATATACCTGTTTATAAGGAGGATATTAATATAATTTTACCAAACCTTGCTAATCCAAATGCACAAATAAATACTCTTTTTAATCAATCAAGTGGAAAGAAATTAAATATGGTAGAAAAACAATTATCCACGTTTGTTGGTGAGGAAAATGCTACATCTGTATTTAATAATTTAATGGATAAGGGAATGTTCCGTGTTAGTGTAGACCTTGGTTATAATACAAATAATACAAATAATACAAATAATACAAATAATACAAATAATACAAATAATAAAAATGCAAATAATAAAAATTCAGCTATATTCTCACAATCAATGCATTTACTGCCTGATGGCACTATGGGTTCAAGTTTAAAAAAGAAACCAGTTCATCCAATGAATAATCATTTACCATTTGATACAGTTACACCTGGAATGGATGATAGGGCTGAATCTAAAAGTAATAATAAGTCAGCAAGGTTTGACTGGAAAAAACGTGTTGAAACCATCTGTGAACAAGTAAGGTTACGTGGTTTAGATCCAGAGGATTTTGGTTGTATTCCGAAGGATTCATTTATGTCTCCAGCATATTCATGGCGTGGGCATGCAAAGATGGTATGTGGTCGTCTAGGCGCAACAATGGATCCAAGTTTACCAATTACATGTGGATGCCCACCTAGTAAATGGAAGGGCTGGACTCTTTCATTATAGAATAATATTTGGTAGAGCTTCAGATTAAGCCTATAAATAGTATTTCATTATGTTAGAAGGAGTGATGAACTTCACTTGGAAACATATGTTAATTTTTGGAATAGTTGCCCTAGTTCTTGGTGGAGCAGGAATTGCTGGTTTCGCCTTTACACGCGTAGGTTTTAGAAATGAAGGAATGCTTGTTCGTGTAGGTGGTTACAGAGAAGGTTTTAGTGATTCCCCGGTCTGTAATTCATGCAATAAACCAAAACCTTCATGCGGATGTAAGAAAAAGAATGTATGTAATTCATGTAATATGCCCAGATCATCTTGTAATTGTGATTCAGGATCTGGATCTGGCTCAAGGTCTCCGCCAATAGCCCCTTGTCCACGCACAATGGAACCTGATCTAAGCAAGTATATTCTTAAGTCACAGATTCCAACATGCAGTAAGGTATCTTCACCTGAGATGTCCAATTATATGTTAAAGACTGAGTGCCCTCCAGTTCCTGACTTGAGTAAGTATGTATTGAAGAGCAGTATTCCTAAGCCCCAACCAGTGATTATAGATAATAGCAAGTGCAAGGGTGATACGGGCGAGTGCCCGCCATGCCCGCGCCCTAGATGCCCTGTAGTGAAGTGCCCACCACCCACAAAATGCCCTACTCCGGCCCCATGTCCTAGAGCAGTATGCCCATCTACAGTTGTAAAGTGCAAGTCTGAAGAATCTACACAGCCTACTGTGCGTCCTTTCCTAGCACCACTTAATATGAGTGGTTTTGGTTTAGCTTAACGCTTTTTGAAAAAAGTGTGCAAAAACTCCTTAACACTTTTTGAAAAAAGTCTGCAAAAATCTAGCAAAAACTTTCATTATGAATATATTATATATTTTAGTATATAATACATACAAATAGTAGCTAATGGTTGTCTATGATACTCCTCATCATTTAAGAACTTATACTAGGAAATCACATGGAAGGTCTCTTGGGCAATATATAAGAAAAGAGGAAAATCGGCCAAAGGGGTCAAATCATATTATGAAAAAACATACGATTAAACCATTTACTCTAAGCAACGCTAGTTCACGTATGGTAAAAACAGTTCTTACTAAAAATGAAACGAGGCGTAGAAAGGCTAACAGAAAAGCTAAAGAAAGGAAAGCTATAGTCGCATTAATTAATAATCAAGATATACTTGACAATATAGGTGTATATATTAATAAGCATGGTAAGCTTGTCAGCATTGAAGGAGAAATTACAGATGATCAATATAATTTACTACTTGAAGAACTTGAGGACAGATTGGATACTACTAATAATGATGATTATGCAGAAAAAATAATTGATAAGGCAATTGATTTTGTAGAAGATCTTCGTGCTGCTGATATTCGCAATCACGAAGTAAATCATTTAACTACTGGGATGGCTGATTTATAAGTAACTTCTTTACAGTATAACACTATAATGGTTTAAACGCAAATCTCTTTCTTAATTTATAAGATGCAGATTTTCATTAAGACTCTAACAGGCAAGACAATTACTCTAGATGTTGAGTCATCTGATTCCATTGAGAATATTAAGTCAAAGATTCAGGATAAGGAAGGTATTCCTCCAGATCAGCAGCGACTTATTTTTGCTGGAAAGCAGCTAGAGGATGGTAGGACTTTGGCAGATTACAATATTCAGAAGGAGTCCACGTTACATTTGGTCTTAAGGCTTCGTGGCGGTATTTAATCTAGAATAAAGTAGCTATGTCCTTGCCTATTTTTACTATTCAAACATTTAATCAAAATACCCTGCAACCTGCTGGTGCTGTATTTGCACAGCGCGTAGAAGCAGTAAGTATGGCTAGAAATGTATTTGCTGGAATATCTGGGAGTGTTGGAGGTAGAAATATGGTAATGGAAAAGAAAATGAATGATTTAACTAAGGTTTTAATGGAAGAATTACAATCACAAACAAAGACTGCATATCCAAATGCAGTTGCACTTGTGGATGTGAAAATGCATTTTTCAGATATTGGCAAAGATGATTCAAATATGTTCTTAGCTGGCCAAGCAAGTGCTACGGCATTGATTAAACGTAATAAACCTGTTGCACAGGCACCTGCAAGTTCTTCTGGACCTATGGCTATGGCTGCGCCTTTGGCTATGGCTGCGCCTATGCCTATGCCTATGCCTATGCCTGGGCCTATGCCTATGGCTGCGCCTATGCCTATGCCTGGGCCTGGACTTGGACCTATGGCTATAAACCAATCAAGAAATTCTAGAGTTGCTAATTCAAAACCTAATAATTCCACAAATCCAGTTCCAGTATCAACCGGTGGAAAATATAGATCTAAACTTGGTAAATCCCGCAAAAATCGTAATTAATCTGCTCATTGGTAGATGGATACCCGATTCTGGGGACCCTCCGGATGGAAAATATTACATATGATAACATTCGCCTACATACCTCGTACTGATAAAGTAGCAGTAAGAGAAATGTTTAAGATGCTTCCTTTTGTATTACCGTGTAAGTATTGCAGGACATCACTTGCTGAATACATGGATCGCCATAGTATTGATGATGCCCTAGAATCACGCGATAAACTTACACGATGGCTATGGAAAATCCACAATGAAGTTAATTCTAAACTAAGAAATCAAAAACTTCCTGTTAAACCTGATCCACCATTTGAGGATGTAGAGAAATTCTATAAACAAATCTTATCAACTGGATGTTCGCGAACGGATTTTACAGGTTGGGATTTTCTATTTTCAATCGCCGATTTACACCCTTATTCTAAGTCAGCTCGCACATCTGTTCCTCTACCCGGCGCACCTCCATGTGATACTATGGCCACATTAGAAGAAAAGAATAAATGGAATTGTTTAAAACCTGAAGAAAGATTGCCACTTTACAATACTTTCTGGAGGACTCTCGGACTTGTTTTACCTTTTAAAGAGTGGCGAGAATCATGGATAAAACATTCAATACAATGGAATAATATGCTTAATACGCGCAGCTCTACAATGAAATGGTTATGGGATATTCGTTGTAATATGGAGCATGATCTAGAACTTCTAAATCGCTGCAATTATTCATTATTATGTAAAAATCTAATGACGCATAGAAGTGATTGTAGTAAAAAGCTCAGGGGAAAGACGTGTAGAAAAAAGAAGACCTGAATAATCAGATATGGAGGAGGTTAGAACTCTAGGATTAACAGGATTCCAGTGGATCCTTATAATATTTCTTATAGGTTGTATTATGAATTATACGTGGTTAGTTTTTGATACCCCTTATGTAAGTGTGCGATCTGGATTGAAAGAGGGGTTTAAATCTGGTGCTACAACGGAGTCAGATAAATCAACAATTACATGGTTTGAGAATGATGAATTATTTGATGATTTCTATGCTTCAGTATATGATAATTTGACACAACTTTCTTCACGATTTCCTCAAGAGGTTGCATTAACACTTAATCAGTGGAAGAAAACGGCAAAAATGGATACAATGGATATTTTGGATTGTGGTTGTGGAACAGGAATTGCCACTATGCTTTTTGTAAAAATGGGAGCAAACTCGGTCGTAGGTCTAGATAAAAGTGAATCCATGCTCCGGCGAGCTAGAGCTGTAACGTTACCTTCAGCAGGACTAACTAATGAGCAGCGAGAGTCTATAAGTTTTCTAAAAGGAGATATGAATCAACAGCATACTTTTAGTGGTGGCAAATTTTCTCATGCTGCCTTACTTTTCTTTACAGTTTATTATTCAAATGATGTTAGTGGCCTCTTTAGAAACTTGCACCACTGGATTCGTCCTGGTGGTGAATTAGCAATAGAAGTAGTAAATAAATTCAAGTTTGACCCTCTACTAGAATCTGCTTCACCATTTGTTGGCACCACCGTTCAGAAGTATTCCAAGAAACGTGTAACTAAGAGCAAAGTCGAGTTTGATAAATTTTCATACGAAGCCGAGTTCGATCTACAAGATCCAACTGCAGAATTTCGTGAAGTTTTTCGTTTTCCAGATAAGTCAGTGCGAAGGCAGCGTCATACATTGCATATGCGTGATATTAATGACTTTGTTCACATTGCTCAGACAACTGGATGGAAATATAATGGTTATGTTGATTTATTGAGTGCTGGTTTTGAATACGCATATGTTTTGATATTTACACACGCCTAATTAGACTATTCATTTTCTCTTAAAACTAGCTACTAGTGCAGCCGCAGCTTCTCTAGCAGCTTCATTCCTTTGAGCTACGGTTAAATTATTTAGGCTTGGTGCTTTAGATGATAACCTTGGTAAATTCCTCGAATGTGTAGACATTATATGCACAGGAGATTTTACGTGCACCCAAGGTGCTACATGCACCCTGGGAGCCACGTGAACCATCGGCTGGGCTTGCCTAAGAGGGACCAAAGGAACTGCAGGAATTGACGGCATAACAGGAGTCTCTAGAACTACAGAAACAGGCTTAGCCGAAGGCATAACAGGTGCTACAGGAGCCTCTGCAACCACAGGAGCTACAACCACAGGAGCTACAACCACAGGAGCTACAACCATAGGCAAAACAGGAGCCTCAACTACAGGAGCCTCAACTACAGGAGCCTCAACTACAGGAGCCTCAACTACAGGAGCCTCTGCAACTACAGGCACAACAGGAGCTTCAGCTACAGGAGTTTCAACTACAGGCACAACAGGTGCCTCTGCTACAGGAGCCTCAACTACAGGAGCCTCAACTACAGGTGCCTCTGCTACAGGAGCCTCAACTACAGGAGCCTCAACTACAGGTGCCTCTGCTACAGGAGCCTCAACAGCAGTCTCAACTACTGGAACATCAACTACTGGAACATCAACTACTGGAACTTCAACTACTACAGCAGCCTCAACAGCAGCCTCAACTACAGTAGCTTCAGCTACAGCAGCCTCAACAGGAGCCTCAACAGCAGCCTCAACAGGAGCCTCAACAGGAGACTCAACAGCAGCCTCAACAGCAGCCTCGACTACTGGAACTTCAACTACAGGAGCTTCAGCTACAGGAGCTTCAACAACTACACGAGCTTCAACAACTACAGGAGCCTCAACTACAGGTGCCTCTGCAAGCACAGAAGCCTCAACAACCACAGGAGCTTCAGCTACAGGAGCTTCAACAACTACAGGAGCCTCAACTACTACAGGAGCTTCAACAACCACAGGAGCCTCAGCTACAGGAGCCTCAGCTACAGGAGCCTCAACTACAGGTGCCTCAGCTACAGGAGCCTCAACTACAGGTGCCTCAGCTACAGGAGCCTCAACTACAGGTGCCTCAGCTACAGGAGCCTCAGCTACAGGAGCCTCGGCTACAGGAACTTCAACTACAGGTGCCTCAACTACAGGAACTTCAACTACAGGAGTCTCAACTACAGGTGCCTCTGCAAGCACAGGAGCCTCAACAACCACAGGAGCCTCAGCTACAGGAGCCTCA
>Ga0209499_1000347_pt1 | contig 34439 bp, 29 predicted proteins | sample C_130208_EF_Meta_FD_187306 | JGI IMG/M metagenome (GOLD analysis project Ga0209499, IMG submission 187306) | Freshwater microbial communities from Lake Croche, Canada to study carbon cycling - C_130208_EF_MetaG (SPAdes) (version 2) | ecosystem: Environmental > Aquatic > Freshwater > Lake... | reverse complement strand
TATTTGTTTAAATTTATAATATATCATATTATATTTATTTGTTTTCATATAAAAATTATTTGTATACGAGTAGAGATTATAACTATTTGTAATATTATTAATTAAACGATATAATTTATTATAATTTATAATTTTATTAATAGAACAATCATTTTTTTTTAGAAAATTATAAAATTCATCTGATAGACAAACAATATGTACATCTTTTTCAGGTTTATATTTTAAAGGTCGATTTGATTGTATTATTTGAAAATTTAATTTATCAAATGTATCTAATGTACCTAATGTATCTAATGTATCTAATATATCTGATTTATCCAATCCATTAACTCTTTTTTTTATAGTACCTAATTCATATTTTTGATATAACTTATTATATAGATCTAAACTAACTTTGTAATTCATATTTTCAATTTGTGAAATCTATAAATTAGAGATCTATTTTAATTTCTCTAACTTCACAATTACTAAATGGTTTACCATTTTCTTTACTTGAAAAAGGCAATGATGAATTATTGAGCATTGTATCTAAAAACTCATAATGTGTATATATAACAACTCTATTTATATTATTATTTTCTCGAACTAAATTTAACATATTATAATACCATTCACGACCACGTTGTATTATTTCTTCATTTGTTTCTCTTTTTGTAGGCCATGGTATAGTTTCATTTACATTTTCAATATTAATTGGTTTATTTATAAAGTTATGTAGTTCTTGTTTATCAGATCTTTTATTACATGGATGTTGCCCGCATCTTTCAATTAAACGATCATCTACAATAATGTCATGTGTATTATTAACATTTATTAATGAATTATCTAAAGTTTGTAGACATCTACGTAACGATGAACTATATATTAAATCTGGCGGATTACGCTTAAAAAATAATTGAAGTCCCTTTGCTTGTGCTATACCCTTTTCCGTTAATTCAGCATCCCTATAAATTTGATCAAAATATGCATAATCACCAAACATTTCAGCAGCGATATTATGTGATGCTTGTCCGTGGCGAACAAAATATAATGTAATCATTCTACGTTCCATCTGTTTATGTTTTATATATTAAATTATAATTAAATATATATAAATAAACAATCAATTTTTTAAAAGACTTAAAAAGAGATTAAATTTTAATATAAATTATCTTCTTAGTTACAAATTTTTCAAGTATAAGTTTAATAGCATTCACTGAATAATCATCTCCGATATAAAAATTATTCTTCTTTAGAAACTTACAGAAATTTGCATAAATTATAAAATTACTTTCATTAATTGGTATCTTATTATCTTCTATTTTATTTCTTTCACAATAATTACACAATACATAGTTTAGTAGTACATTCATTTTAATCTCATTGTTTCTCATTTTTAGAAATTTACGTAAGTTATCATTAAGTATAACTACATCATTTAAATTATACTTTTCAAACATAACATATAAAGTATATTTATTTAGAATTATAAACTAATTATAAATAAAATTTTGTTTCTAAATCATGAAAGTGTTTCCTTCTCCCTCCTTCATTGTTCTTTCAATAATATCATTAATTAATGAATTTTCATCAAGTTTTAATGTATCAATACTATTCTTAATCATAGTTGTTAATTCAAGTTCATTATACTCAGTATTTTCTAATAGATCTGTATCAATAATAATTTCTGGGAATCCTGTACCACATCTAATGGCTCTTCCCATAATTAATCTGGATGAAACTGATTGTAATTTATCAACTTCTCCAAATACTGCACTATTCACTAACATCTCAACTGTTCTTTCGAATGATGCTTTAGATAGAGGATCTGTGTCCATTCTACCAAATCCATGTCTGTCAATAGATACTAGTTCTCCAGTATTAGTCATTACATCGCATAAGATAGATAAGTGATGGTAATTGAGACGTAGATCTCCAGCAAACACTTTATTAATTTCACATACCAATGATTTTCTTGCTGCTTCAATACCATATAATCTGTAAATAGTATTAATCTCATTTGTATAACATCTATTATTATCAATATATTTAATATATCTTAGTTTATTTGCATTTATTCCTGCAGTAGTAATGATATATTCTTGTTTATTTTCAATATCTCCAGTTTCAGTATTAAAGTTCAAATATAATTTTTTATCAATTTCTGATACGTCTGTAATATTAGCAATTCCCTTTAGTTGGAAATTATATAATATTAAGTTTTGAATATCTAGTAATATACTATTATCAAATTCTGAAATATCAAATCTAATATGGATATATAATTTATTTGCATTATCATTTGTTGTCATAATACATCCATTGATGATTTTCTTAATTAACTCTCTATAGTTTTTATTCATTGATTTATCTGCTGATAATTCATCCCAAAAGTTGATAAACTTTGTTTTGATTTCAAGCATATTTATCTTTTTCTCATACAGTGCCTCTTTAGATACTTCAAATCTATATAACCAAGGTAAGTTTTCTGGTTTTACATTAAAGTTACCATATAGATTCATTGCTCCTTTTATTATTATATCATCATCAATCATATAATTATCCTCCAAGTTACTATCAAATATTATATCTACTTTCTTGACAATATCTTTTAAGGTTGTATATTTAAGATAAGCTGCAATTGTATATGCTAAGTCTTTATCTTCTTGTTTACCATCATTTAAATATATGTACATAAGTGGTGTCTTAATATTTTCAGTTTTACGTAAGATCTCATTTAGACGTGGAATGCCTTGCATACCAGCTACGCCTGCACCAGATGCATGCTTTGTATTTAACGTCATCTGTGTGGTCTGTTCGCCAATACTCTGAGAACCCACACAACCAACCATTTCTCCAGGTTCTACTAAACACTTTTGAAATGACATAATTATGTCTTTAACAACTTGATTAAACTTATTTTTATCCAATTTGTACTCATATATGCATCTTCTTGGAGCTAAATATTCATACAATCCATATTTAAATAATGTTTTATGTTTCTTATCTAATTCAACTTTTAATGAAATATCATTATTTCTTTCTTCTTCTGTCATACAAATTAATTTTGTATTCTTTTGATGAAGTATATATTCAATAGATTCCATAATATATTTGGGATCAAGATCATTCCCATTTGATTCTACTCCATATCTTACATTATTGATAATTCTAATAAAACTTACAGGCATAAAATATTCATCGTCAATTGTTCTGTAATCAATACTTGCTTTACGATGACTATTTCTTAAATTATTTCTGAAACTTTTAAGGTCTTCAAAGAATTCTTCATTTAATTCAACTAAGTCATTTTTATTTAATTTGAATTTAGTTGTTAACTCTTCTACCTCTTTTTCAGTAAAATAATATTTCTCTTTAATCTTCTCATTATTCATTCTGAATGTATCCAATTTAATTCTTTTTTGTTTAACTTGATCCAAGTGTGAATCACCATAAACATACTGTACAATTACATTGTTTCCATTTCTTATAGTACCGTCATAGTGGACAGCTACATCTTCCATACATTTTATCAAACGTCTGTTAATATAACCAGAATCTGCTGTCTTAATTGCAGTATCAATTAAACCTTCACGACCAGTCATTGCATCCATAAAGAATTCAAGAGGTTTTAGACCTTCATAGTATGACGATTCAATATAACCACGTGCTTCAGGACGATCGTCATTTTGAAAGCAATGGCTAAATGTTCTATTGTTAACCTTCTTTTTGATTCTCTTAAAGTCAAGTAAAATTTGAGCTTTACCAACTGCCATAGTTGCAACTTGATCTGGTTTTCCTTTTGCTCCAGAATCAACTAGAATAAATAAGTTATTATTTTTATCTAAACTAGACATTGCAACTTTTGTAATATCACCCATTACACTTTGTAATATTGATGTTATATTTGTTTCTAATGTACTTGAATCTATTAAGTCAGGATTATTCTCACTTTCAGTAATCATTGATTCTACTTCAAGTCTTTTGACTTTTAACATATCTTTACACTTACCCAATGTATCTTTAGGTATAATTAAATCTTTTAGTCCTACTGTAGCACCATAAGATAATAAAAATTGTAGTATAATACGTTGTAAATTATCAATATAATTTGTAGCAACGTCATTCCCAAATTGATCTAATATTGTATTTAATATTATACCATTTACAGTCTTTTGATTTAGTTTTCCTTTTAGTAAACGACCATTTATTATCTCAAATTTCTTTTCACCTTTATCATTATATTCAACAATATTTAATTTTTTAGGTAGTAATGCACTAAAAATGTCGTAACTTTTAGATACTCCATTCACACGTTCTATATCAAGTTCAATATTGCGGATTTTTGCAACAATATCAGAAGCTTGATGCGAATCAAGATCAAAATTTTCACGTGTTAATAGATATGCACCAAGTGGTGCATCTTGTTTAGTTGCAATCTTTGTATTAGTTGAAGCTGGTGCAATAATTTGATTTCTTACATTTGCAATCATTTCTAATTCTGTAGATGCTTGAATTGATTGAGGTACAAAAATGTTCATTTCATCACCGTCATAATCTGCATTATAAGGGGCTGTAACTGATACGTTCATACCGAATGTTGTTAGTTCAGGATCTCTTAAAATGATGCATCTGTGCCCCATCATAGATAATTTGTGAAGAGATGGCTGTCTGTTATATAACACATAATCTCCATCTATTAAGTGACGTTCAACAATATCGCCATAGTATAGTTTAATGTTCTTTTTTCTATATCTTAAGTCAATTGGACGTCTATTATTACCTTTTGGGTATACATAATTCGCACCAGGATAATTATCTCTACCATTTTTAACTAGTTTAGACAATCTTCCTACATTTTGAGGTGTAACTACTTCAGGAAATGTTAAAGTCATCGCTAATTTTAATGGTACACCAAGTTCATCAATACCAATATCAGGATTTGATGTAATAACTGTTCTTCCACTAAAATTAGTTCTTTTACCAAGTAAATTACCGCGAATACGACCTTGCTTACCTTTTAATCTTTCAGAAACTGATTTGTATAAACGGCCCCCAGTTTTTTGCTCAGATTTTTGTAAAATTGATGTTTCATTATCAAAATATGTAGCAATGTGATATTGAAGAGCTTGGTGATGAGAATCATTATATTTAAATTCTTCATTTAACATTGCACTCTTTTCTTTATTAGTTCGTAAAATAACATTACGTTTAATGATATCTGCTAATTTATCTGTCATAGAATCTTCAAAAGACTTAGAAGCAATTGCATCTCTACGAATTGTAGGACGAATTGCAACAGGAGGAATTGGAAATACTGTAATAATTAAATTTTCAGGTCTGTTTATTTTAGGATCATATCCCATGATTCTACAGTCAACGTCACTAATATTTTTTAAAATATTGTGACAGTCTTCTGCAGTTAGCATTTCTTGGATCTTTTGTTTTCCAGTATTGCTAACTACCGTCCCTTCTTCTCCTTCATCTACTTTTGTTTCTGCAACAATTTGTACACCCGATTCATGTACACGAATACTTGGTATTGGTGCACCACATGAATAATCAGGATTTTGACAATATGTAATATTTGAAGTTAATTTCTTAATTTCATCAAAACGAGCTTTGCCAACACGATTCTTTAAAATATCATTCATTTCTTTTTCACTTTTATATATTAATAATTTTGAACATCTAATACATACACACCCCATTATATTCTTTACATGTTCAATAAATCCAAAATGAAAACAAGGTTCTGCTAAGTCAGTATGACCGAAGTGACCAGGACAATCTGTACTACTTTGTCCACATGTAGCACAGTTTATCTGTAAGTCTGTTGTACCTAAACGAGCATCAATTAGCCCCCCTCTTTTGGGTTCATGTTGATCATATGTTTCTGGGATACTAATACCATTAGGCTCTTTATTTACAACACTATATCTTTTTACTTCATCATTGCCGAATACACAAAACTGGATTCTATCAATGTTTACTATATCCTCAGTATTATATTCCATTTTATATTCTATAAACATATTTTTTTATATTAGAATTTTAATTAATCAATTTTTATTAAAATGATTAAATAATTTAAGTAAATTAAAGATAATAAATAACAATGAAAATATGCTGATTTTATGCATCTTCAATAATTAAGGATTTGTCCATGCTTCTTACATTATAATTATTCCTTCCTATTTCTATATTTAGTTCTTTATAACCTATTATTAGATCATTGTAAAAATTATAATAGATTATATTATATAATTTGGTTTTAGTATCATATTTTCGAATTAAATGTCTTATATTATTTGTAGTACCATCTACTGTTAGATTACACTTCATAATAACCATTAATTTATCACTTTCTTTATTAAACCGTGTATAATCAAATACATCTTTTATCTCACCTTTTAAAATACTTGAGCGTATCATATTATTATCACGATACGAGAATTCATAATATGTAACATAATTGTAATCCGTATATATTTTAAATAGTTTATTTAATGTTTTTTCAAGTGAATTATTTAAATAATAATTAAGAATATAGTAATAATATATATATCTAAGTGGCGATTTATTTAATTGTATAATTTCAGTTTCTTGAAATAAGTATTGACTTACTTTATTAGAAACAGAATAATAATATCTTGAAATTATTTCAACAAGTTTAAGAAACATAATATAAAGAAGTATTATATATTTATATTATGAGTAATAATATATTTAAGGCATTATTTAATAGTGATAGTGAAAGTGAAACTGAAACAAAGAATGCAAATAATAATGTAGACAATGATGGATTTATTCAAGTAACATCTAAAAAACAACAAAAAAAAGAAAATAAAGTAAGTGAATCTGTAGAATGTTCTGATGAAGAAAATAATGAGTCTGAACCAGTCGAGAAAAGTGAATGCTATGTTTTAAATAAACTTGAGCTTGAAAAATTAGGATACTTTAAAAAATTTAATTCTGATTGGAATTTATGGTATCATCACGAATTAAATAATTGGCGTATTGATGGTTATCGTAAAATCTTTCATATTAAAAACATAAAAGATTTCTGGGATTTACATAATAATATTGATTGCTTAGGGGGAATAACAAATCAACATTTCTTTTTAATGAGAGATAATATTTTACCAATTTGGGAAGATACTGCAAATAGAAATGGAGGATCGTGGTCAATTAAATTAAATGATATTTCTAGCGTTTTTAATATTTGGTTAAAATTATCAATTATGATGGCAGGTGAAAATATTGTTAAAGATGAAAAACATAAATTAAGTAAATTAGTAGTTGGTTTATCTATAAATTTAAGAAATCAAAATACTTGTATAATTAAAATTTGGAATAGAGATGCAACATTAAATTCAATCAAATTATTAAATGATGATATAACTAAAGAATTTGGTTATAATATTATTTATAAGAAGAACATGGTTGAATATTAAAAATTGATATTTATATATCATATATTGGTATCATTTATAATTTATATATAATTTATAAATGAATAGAGCAATTATACCGTTACGTATTTTTAATATGTTTAAATATAAAGATTTTTTAAAGATTTCTGGTGTTGGAAAAAAAACTGCAAATTTTCTAACATTTTTGAGTCAAAATCAAACACTAGATAATACTATAAAAATTAATGATTGTAAAGATATACAATATATCATTAAAACAAATAATTTAAATACTACTGATAAAATTAGATATAATTTTATTAATAATAATATTGTAAAAATGAAGCATGGAGATATTTATGAATTTATATACAAAACAAAATATTAAGTTTCTTCATTTATTCGTCATCGTCGTCATCTACTTGAATATCATTTTCAAGTTTTGTTACATCTTCTACTACTGGTGCTAGAATTAAATATGTATATCCAAGTCTTCCAATATTATATTTGATAAATAATGGAGTATCGTTTTCAAGATATAATTCTACATTTGAGCATAAACTAGTACACTTGTATAAAATCATCATATTCTTTAAACTAAAACGACCTTGATAAATACTATCATCCTTCTTTTTAAATTTTAAGTTTTCATCTTTATCACCTTCAGTTAAAATTACTTGACCTTGAGATTGTTCACCTTTACCAGAAAAACTCATTACACCATTTACAGATCTAATTTCAATCATGTCATGTACTACATTTAAATCTTTAATAATCTTGTGGAATTTTACAGATGGAATTGTAGAGATAATGGAAAAATCAAATTCGGGTATATCAAATTGTTCAGAATCTGGAATTTCCATCAATATTAATTTATAATCAGCGACACTATTATCTTTGCTATTTTCAAATCTAATTCCAAGTTTAGAGTCATTCTCATAATAAAATGTTAATGTTTCATCATCTGACATATTCTTGATATGATTATATAATGATTTCATACTGATACCAATTTTTTTTGTCTGCTTACAATAATATTCTTCAAAGTTTTCAGCCATTAATTTCATACAGATTGTAGCAGTATTACTAGTATTAGATGCATTCATTGCAATACCTTCTTTTGAAAAAATAAAGTTTACTTCATATAATAAATCTTTTAAGGACTCAATTAAGATCTTTATAACTCTAGATTGAATAGTTTTGACTCTGAAGATTAAGTTATTATTCATTATTTATAATTATTTTTAGTAATTATCCTTTAAATAATAAATAAATCAATTTTTAACTTACTTAATAAAAGTAAATTTTAAATATAACTTATCAATTTTATATATCTAAACTTACTATACTATAAATCTATACTTATTGCCTATATACTCAAACTTACTATTTCATAAACTCACTATTTTATAAACTTACTATTTCATAAACTTAATATCTAGAAAGTTAAACTAAGAAAACTAAATAATAAATTATTTATTATTTAAAATTAAAAATAAAATTAAAAATTAGTTAATCCTTCCGATGAAACTAAATGATTTTTAAAAATGACACATTGATTATTGACTAATGAAGAAAAGAATAGTGGATCATTATTAACTATTTGTTTTACAACTTTCCGATTATTTATAAATTCACTTCCCTCATAGATATCTTCAACAATATATAAGCCATTTTGTTTTAAATATGGATAGAAATTATTTAATGTAAATATTTGTGAGTTTCCATCATGACATCCGTCATCAATTATAATATCAAATTCAATTTTTAGATCATTCATCAAATTCTTAACGTCTTCTTGTGCAATAGAATTACATAAATATGTTTCAATACGATCCTCTGTAAATTGAGTATCAGGTTGAATATCTACTCCAACAATACGACTATTTATAAAATAATCTCTCCACGCTCTTAATGATCCACCTGGTTTATAATTAGGTAATGCATATTCTTTCATCGATGATGGTACATTTGGTATAACTGAACCAATTCCAATCTCTAAGATATTCAAATTATTATTCTTTATTTTATCAAATAAAGTATGGTATAATGGCGAGTAACCATTTCTATCTTTATCACTGCCATATTTATTAAATAATTCTGATAAATCAAGAGACATTAAATATAAATTTTATATAAAAGTAAATTATATTAAATTATTTTATTTTAAATTTACTTTCTCTAATATATATATAACAATTATGACTAAAACTTATAGATTAGTAAATCCTTATGTAATTGGATCAATGAATACAAATTTTCAAGCAAATTCGTCATTAGAAGCTGCAAAACTTGCTTATGATAATTTATCACAATATTTTGGTAATCATATGCCATCTTTCCAATTTTCATTAAAAAGAATGTCTAAAGATAATAAATTAGTTGCAGGTTCCTCAAAAAGTTTTGTTCATTTTGAAGCGAATGAAGTTAAGAGTAAAGATGATACTGTAAAATATGAAATTAAACAGATTGAACCTAATATGAAAACAATTAAAAATTTTCAATCTAGATTAAACAAAGTAGCAAATCAAGATGAAAAAGAAAATGATGGTATTGACGGAGGTGCTTATTTAAATAAAACAAGAAAACATCGCGACGAAGATGATGATGATGAATTAAGTGATTACTTTGATTATAACTTAGAGAAACCCCGTAAAGGTCCTCTTGTTTACGAACCAATTGTTTATTATTGGTATGACCCATTTGTATATCCTTTAAATGATCGTTTCTATGTACCTACATTTGTATTACCATTACAACCTCGTGTAGTAATAGACTCACACTCATTATTATATCATGGATTCTTTTAAAGATGATAAAATTAGATCATTCAACTAATTGATTATTAAATTATTATAAATATACAATTATATATTTATAAATTAAATATTTTTTTTTACTTTTGTGGGTATCTTCATTCTTTTTAATCTCACATTTTCAACATCTGGTCTTTTATCTAAAATAATTTTAGTAAAATCTGCTGCTTTTACTTTATCTCCTCCAGTAATTTCTGTTAGTGCTGCTAAAATCATATCTTCTTTTAACCCTTTTTTTGTCTTTTTGTCATCTTTTACTAATTTTCCGCTGCTTGTATCTATAATAGGTTTATTTAATTTTGTCATATAATCTAATATATATGATTCAAATTGTTTTTTTTCTAAATTTAAGTCTTTTACAGTCACACTGATATCTTTAATTTTATCATCTAATGCAAGCCAATTTATAATCATTTCTTTTAAATCATCAATTAATGGATCTGATGACATCTAAACTATATAATATATAATATATTATATATTTTTATATTTGTATTTTTATATATAATTAATATATAATGTTTCCAACAAGTAATTTATTAGATCGTAAATTATCTACATATATAGTCTCTCCACACGGAGTAACATCAATTGGACCTAATAATACATTTGTAGTAAGTAAAAATATGCATGTATTTTGTATAACATTCAGACAACAAACTTTTTTTTTAGATCCAAATGCTGGCGGACATGATCATTTTAGAGGAATACGTAATATATGTTATAATTATATTGAAAAAAAATATTCAATAAATCAAGTGATTGATAAAATAATGCCAGAATCTTTTTTAAGAAACTCTGCAAGATCAGCATTTGCATATTATCCACCTGGATCCACTATTCGAAATTTAAAATTATCGAGAGATTGGAATAATGTTTTTAATATTGATGGAGTATTTAAAATTGGTGATAAATATCCTATTGGGGTAATTAAACCAAATAGAATTGGACAAATTGATCCAAATTCTGGATTACCATTTCACCCTCATAGAGATAGAGTTCCAGATGATACACTTAGTGTTGATAGTACACCCGAACATGCGGCAATTACTCAAGCAATCAAAAGATGGGACTTAGATAATCCACAAAGTTCTAATATAGATTTCCCTAGAAAATGGTTAGAATTTAATAATCTAAAATCAGCATTTAAAATTATTGCTGAAAATGAAGATAAAGAAGAGGAAAAAATTATATTAGTTTTATCATGTGCAGAAGCAACTCCAGGTCCACCAGCATATTCTACAAATGAAAGAATGATAACTGCTCAAAATTTATTAGAAAGTAATTTTAGAAGTGATGCAAATCCTGATAAATTATGTGCAGTATTATTTCAAAATCCAAATTTTAAAGAAGATATATGTTATTTACTTGAAAATAATATTCGATTCAATGAGAGATTACACATTGGTATTGAAATGCCGATACATCAATTCAATCCAGAAGAAGATCTAAAATTTTTATATAGATCCAGAAAATCTTTTAATTCTCTATTGACTCAAATCCCTGGACGCAGAGAGGGTCGACCTAAATATTTAATAATTAAAGATAATAAGATTAATTATTGTACTAGAAATGAAGTCTTACAAATAAAGTTCCCATTTATAATTATTAAGGTTCCAGATGGATATAAAAAATTTTTATATTCTCGTGATATTGACTTTGTACAATTTTCTCAATCTTTTGGAGATGCAGGCGATCAATCACTAACTGCTCCAATTGGTTTTCTTCAAGTTCCGCATATATTTGCAAATCCTCTGAATATTGATAAAATATTAGAAGAACCAGTCGCAGAACAAGTAGTAGCACCAGCAGCAGCAGGAGCAGCAGCAGCAGCAACAGCTACACACTCACAATTTATAAATGAATATTATGCAAAATATTTAAAATATAAGCAAAAATACCTTCAGTTGAAAAACTGAAGATGCTTTTGCGCTAGCCGTAGGTTCAAGCAAAAATACCTTCAGTTAAAAACCTTGATAATTCTATAAAATAATAAATTATTATAATTAATTATTTTATTTTTAAAATCTTTACACTCTTTACACTCTTTACATAATGGGTTTAATATTGTAATCGGGTTCGATAGTAGATTGTAACCAGGGACCAACATTAAATTTAGGATTGGGAGGTGCTGCACGTAAATCCCATGATGCATTTTTAAGGGTTTGGCCTTGAGTGTCAATACCAATTCTAGCTTGGGTTGCGGCACCAGCTAATAAGTTTTCATTTTCAATTCTATACATTTGTTTCTTATCGTAAGGCATATCAAACCAATCATCTTTAGATTCTTTAGGTAATAAGTCTTTTGCAGTTAATTTCTTAGCTTTCTTTTCTTTACTGATTACGGGTGTTACACCTAATGTATAATCAGGAGCTCCTTCTAATACTAATCCATTTACATTGGTTGTATTAGGGCCTACTTCTCCACCAGCACCAGTTAATTTTGTGTTAAAATCACCACCGCCAAATTTATTTCCTTGAGCTGCAGATTTAATTACAAATTCAGCTTTTGGAGTATTAGATAATCCAGGACCAACTTGATTATCAAAATTTTCCATTCCTTCCATTCCTTCTGTTCCTATATCTATATTGCTGTATCCTTCACTTAATGGTTCACTTGAAGCATCAGTATAAGTGAATTTTTCTTTAGCTTTAGGTGCAATAGGTGGTGCAGATGATGAACTTACTTTAGAAGATGCAGATGAAGTTGATGCAACTGATGAGGCAGATGATGCTACAGATGATGCAGCAGATGCAGGAGATGCAGCAGATGCAGCAGATTCAGTAGATGCAGGAGATGCAGGAGATGCAGGGGATGCAGGAGATGCAGGAGATGCAGAAGATGAACCAACAGCTGCAGGAACAGCAGCAGGTGCAGAGGATGAAGTTGCATCTTGACCTGAATTATTCAAATTATTATTTGATTGAGGACTGTTTGAGGTCATATGTAATACTACAAGAGCAATTATACCTGCTATTATGAGTAATAATAAATTGCTATTTGACATAATATATATATTTAGAATAGATAAATTTATTTGAATTAAATATTTTTCTAAAAAAAAATATAATCAAATAATATATTATGATAAATTTCGCCTTTTTATATTCTGAAAATCCCTCACAAGTAAAGAATTTTTTTACAATGTTGGAAAATATATCAGATAGTCTAAATCTTCTAAATCTAAATTTTTTAAATCAAATTGATAAGAATGGAAATACTTTATTACATAATGCTGTATTAAATAAAGATTTACATTTAATACAAGATCTATTTAATTTAGTAAAATTAGTAAAAAATTTAGATTCAAATACTAAATCTAAAGTTTTAGATTCTCAAAATAAAGAAGGAAATACCCCTTTTCATATTGCCGCACGTTTATGTGAACAAGCAACAGTAGACTCAGATGATTGTAAATTATGTGAATCAATTGCTAAATTATTAGATCGCGAAGGATGTAAAAAAAATATACCTAATAAACAAGGAGAAATAATAAGTAGTTCTGAATCTCCAAAAATTAATACATCAGAGTATAAATCAAACATAATTAATTTATTTGGCACTAAATCTATAAATACAACAAAAGGAGGTAAACAAGGAGAAATTAGAAGTTTAGATAACATGGCGACAGAAGTTTCAGTTGATTATGCACAAGATATAAATGCGTTAAATAAAAATAAATTAAACTTAAATAACATGTCAACTGAAGTATCTGTAGATAATATGCAAAAAGGAGGTTCACAAAATATGAATGATTTATTAGATTCTGATTCTTATACTTCAAATTCTGAATCTACAAATATTAAAACAACTGAAACAAGTGAAACAACTGAGACAACTGAAACTACTAAAACTACAATTAGTTCTGACTCTAGTTCTGAATCAACTTCTTCAAAAACCAACGAATCTACAAATGATTCAACAGATTCAAATACTGAATCTGTCGGACAAAAAGGTGGTAATGTAAAATCTGAAAATTCCGGATTATCTGATACTAGTACATTTGTAAAAACATTATTATCACAATTTAATTCTATGAAGGGTGGCTCAAGAAATATTAGAGGAGAACGTAAATTACCTTCTTTAAGTGATTATGAAGTTAATGAAATGTATGGAGGCAGAGATTTTGGATTATCTAGAGAACAAATGAAGGAATCCTCTAATATACATGATGAAGTTGTTAAAAAATTTATGGATGATGGAAAGTCAGAAGAAGAAGCAAGAATCATGAAGATGGCCTTGTACAAATATACAAAAGAAAAACACCCTGATTTAAATAACTTGGATAGAGCAAGAAAAATGAAAGAATATGCAGATGAAAGTTCAATTGTTAAAAAACTAGATTTAGATAATGTTCGTAAAATTTATGCAGATGTAAAGAAAGCTAAAAGTATGACAACTGAATCATCAAATGTAACTGAATCTGTTGAAACTACAGAAGAAAAACCTAAAAAGGCAACTAAGAAAACTACTGCTAAGAAAACTACTGCTAAAAAAACAAAAAAATGATTCACTGAATTGATTTAATTAATTTATAATTAATTAAAACTTAATTTAATATATTAATAGTTCTTACAGTAAATTGAATACCTGTTTTTTGACCAAATGTCCACATACTATTTATATCTATTATAATATCGCATTTCTTACCTTTTACATCAAATATAGAACATTCTTTCTGATTTTGATAGCATTTAGTAATTATTTTTTTACTAATCTGAGGAATTGTTAATTTGAATAATATATCATTTTTAATATTTGATGTTTTTTCCATATTAGTATCTTTTAATAGAAATGTCTCAATTAGTTTTATATCTTTTAATAATACTTGATGATCATAGTCATCCTTTTTTAATTCAACGTTTAAATATATTTTATTTTGAAATTCTTCTGCACCAAATGGACACCGTACATTAATTAATTTTAATTGGTACTTAGTTTTATCTGTTTTATTATATATAAGTTTACAACTTGGTGAAATTTCTTTTAATAACATATCACTAAAGTATACATTCATTTTTATATTTTTATATAATGTCTAATATATAAAAATTATTAAAATTTAACTTAAATTTAACTTAAAATTTAACTTAAATTATAAAGGTTTATAAATTCTTTAAGTGATTAATTATTTCTTTAGAATCTCTTGGACCATCATAGTTTTTTTCAGTCATCTTTCCATTTTTATATGTATTAATAACTAATGTTGGAAATCCTTGTAATGGATTACCTGCAGCTGTAGTAGTTTTACCACTTTGATCATTTGTGCAATCTACATTTTTAATTGAAATTTTTGGATTATTTGAAAATTCATTAACTAAATCACCATATATTTCAGATTTAAATGATACACAGTGGGGGCACCAATCTGCTGTATATGCAGTAAATACTACTTTTTTACCACCGTTAAATCCTTCAATATCATAATTAGGCTCATTTTTCTTTGAAGATTTTTGTACTTTTTTTTCCACTGGTTTAATAGATACAGCTTGATTTGATGCACTAGGGTTTAAACATGCTGGAAGGATCATGTTAAAAAAAGAAGATCTTAATGCTGGAAATACTAAAAGTATTGCAATAATTGCTAAAACAATATAATATAAATTCATTTGATTATATTATTATATAAGAAATAATATTATGATAAATAAATTAATTTCAGGAATTGTAGAACATTTTTCAACAGAAATTAAAGATCATACAAAAATCGATATAATTCTTAAACCGATTATATCTATATTATATTCAAAGCTTCAACTATATATAAATACTGGAATTTCATTATATTTTTTACTACTATTTGTATGTATTCTAAATTTAATTATACTTTTATTCAAAAATTAAATATTTTATAAATATATATTAAAATATTATGAATTCGATTTTGAATTTAAATAAGACAATGATAAAATATATTTTATACACAGTAATCATCTTTGGAATTGTCTGTTTTTTACCAAACAATCAATTATCACAAAGTGAATATCTTTTAATTGTTTTACCAATTATTGGAATATATATTGTTTTAGATTCAATGAATTGCTTTGGTAAACTAAATAATGTAAATACAAATAAAAGTTCCTCTAAGATAGAAAAATATTTAGAATTTGAAAAATTTGAAAATGATTCTGATGCTGCAAATGCAGATGCTGGAAATGCTGCAGATCCTGCAGCAACAGCAGATAGTGCAAATGCATCAAGTGACGCTTCAGCTGCATCAAGTGACACTCCAGCAACATCAGATAGTGCGGCTGCATCAAGTGATACTCCTGCAACATCTGATAGTCCAAAGGATCCTGGAGCAACTGATAGTGCTGCTCCTGCAACTGATAGTGCGGCAACCGCGACTGATAGTGCTGCTCCCGCGACTGATAGTGCTGCTCCTGCAACTGATAGTGCTGCTCCTGCAACTGATAGTGCTGCTCCCGCGACTGATAGTGCTGCTCCTGCAACTGATAGTGCTGCTCCTGCAACTGATAGTGCTGCTCCCGCGACTGATAGTGCTGCTCCTGCAACTGATAGTGCTGCTCCCGCGACTGATAGTGCTGCTCCTGCAACTGATAGTGCTGCTCCTGCAACTGATAGTGCTGCTCCTGCAACTGATAGTGCTGCTCCTGCAACTGATAGTGCGGCAACCGATAGTTCTGCAGCATCAAAGAATTCTGATTCTGCTGATACAAAAGATAGTTCTTCTCAAAATCCAAAGACAATTACAGCAAAGTCCGCAAAAGCTGCAAAATCAGCAAAATCAGCAACAGCTGCAAAATCTGCTAAAAAGGCATCTGCAAAAGCTGCAAAATCTGCTAAAAAGGCATCTGCAAAAGCTGTGAAATCTGCTAAAAAGGCATCTGCAAAAGCTGCAAAATCTGCTAAAAAGGGATCTGCAAAAGCTGCAAAATCTGCTAAAAAGGCATCTGCAAAAGCTGCAAAATCTGCTAAAAAGGCATCTGCAAAAGCTGCTAAAAAAGGATCTGCAAAAGCTGCCAAAAAGGGATCTGCAAAATCTGCCAAAAAGGGATCTGCAAAAGCTGCTAAAAAGGGAACTGCAAAGTCTGCCAAAAAGGGATCTGCAAAAGCCGCTAAAAAGGGATCTGCAAAGTCTGCCAAGAAGGGATCTGCAAAAGCTGCCAAGAAAGGATCTGCAAAGTCTGCCAAAAAGGGATCTAAAGCATCAAAGAAAGGATCCAAAAAAGCATCTAAAGCATCCAAAAAAGGATCTAAGGCATCCAAGAAGGGATCTAAAAAAGCATCTAAAAAGGGATCTAAAAAAGCATCTAAGAAGGGATCTAAGAAGGCATCTAAGAAGGGATCTAAGAAGGGATCTAAGAAGGGATCTAAGAAAGGATCTAAGAAAGGATCCAAAAAATTATCCAAGAAAGGATCCAAGAAAGGATCTAAAAAGGGATCTAAAAAGGGATCTAAAAAAGGATCCAAGAAAGGATCCAAGAAAGGATCCAAGAAAGGATCCAAGAAGGGATCCAAGAAGGGATCCAAGAAAGGATCTAAAAAGGGATCTGTTTCTAAGGCCGACTTAAATGCTGAAATTAAAAGTATCTTAGCAGTCAAAATTAAAGCAAAACATCCAGGATTAAATCAAATTGAGTCACTTAAAAAAATGATTACTCTTGCAAAAGATTTAAAAGCTATGAAAGATATTGTTAAGAAAGCAAAAAAGAGTGTTTTATCCAAGAAAGGATCCAAGAAGGGATCCAAGAAAGGATCCAAGAAAGGATCCAAGAAAGGATCTAAGAAAGGATCTAAAAAGTCATCTAAAAAAGGATCTAAGAAAGGATCTAAAAAGTCATCTAAAAAAGGATCCAAGAAAGGATCTAAAAAAGGATCTAAGAAGTCATCTAAGAAAGGATCTAAAAAGTCATCTAAGAAAGGTTCCAAGAAATCATCTAAAAAATCATCTAAGAAGGGAACTAAAATCGAAAAATTTACTGCATCAAGTACATTACAACAATTAAATGCAGAACTAGGAAAAGCAATTAGTGCCGCGGTAGCTGCAGTAGATTCTCCTAAACCTAAATCTAAATCTGCCAAGGCTAAGGCTTCTGCTAAGGCTAAAGCTTCTGCCAAAGCTGCTGCAAAAGCAAAAGCTGCCAAAGCTGCTGCTGCCAAAGCTGCTGCTGCCAAAGCTGCTGCTGCTAAAGCTACTGCTGCCAAAGCTGCTGCTGCTAAAGCTGCTGCTGCTAAAGCTGCTGCTGCTAAAGCTGCTGCTGCTAAAGCTGCTGCTAAGGCTGCAGATGCTGCTAGAGCGGTTGCTACTGCAAGAGGGTCTTCTGCAAGAGCAGAAGCAGCTGAAGCTGCAAGAGCAGCAGCAGCAGAAGCCGCAGAAGCTGCTTCTGCTGCAGCTGTAGCTAATGCAGAAGCTGCTTCTGCTGCAGCAGCTGCCGGATTAAGTCGTTCATCCTTACAACCACGTGATGAATCTCCAATGTCATATGGAACATCATCATCATCACCTTATGGATCAATGTCATCTGATGCAATAAACAGAGCCGTAAATGCTGCATCAATGGAACTAACTCCTGCAACAATGGAAAATGCAGTTAAAAATGCGGTTCAAAATGCATTGAAAAATGTAGTAAGTCCATCATTTACACCTCAAAAAGAGGAAAAACTAAAACGTGAAATGGAAGAGAAAGCAAATCGTAAATTTTCTAATAAAATTAAGGAATTAGAGAAAGAATTAGCAAGAAAGAAACAATTAGATACTGAAAGAGCAAAAGAACTTACAAGAAAAGCATCTAAGAAGATTAAAGATTTAGAAAGAGAATTAAAAGAAAAGAAGAGACTTGAAAAGGATAATATTGCTGCAAAATTAGCGCATAAGAGATTTGCTTCAAAGATTAAAGACTTAGAAGAAGAACTAATAAGAAGAAAACAATTAGAAAAAGAAAAAGATGCAAAGAGAAAGAGAGAAATTGCAAGAGAAAGACAAAGACAACGTGAAAATGATCCAGATGGTGAATCTGATTGGAGGTATAACACATTTAATCGTAAAAATATGAGACCACTTGGCGACGGCTTACAAGATTGGACTAATGATTATGTATTACTAAATACTGATAGATGGGCACCAGCAATCAATCATAGACCAATTTGTAAAACTGAAAAATCATGTGCTGTATGTCCAAATATGTCAGCTGGATATGCAAAACAATATACAACATTAAAGGATTTTAATTCATCAAGAAAAATTATGGCACCAGATAGTATTAATTTAGACTATATTGATAAATTAAATAGAGGAGAATAAAATATCATTTATATATAAACATTATATATAAACTATATAAGACGATATGTCATAATGAATATGCTTAATTTAAATATCTGATATAATGAAATTTAATTAATTAAAAGTAATTTTTAATTAATTAATGTTTAATAGTTTCTGAATCTGGCTACTTCTTTTTTAACTTCTTCTTTAACTTCTTTTTTGACTTCAGATACTGTTACTAATGGAACAGGAGTCCAGAATTTCTTTACATGGGGTTCAACTAAAACATAGAATAATGTGAAACCAACTAAGATAAAGGCAAGTTGGTATAAGTATTTAGGTGAAAATAAAGGTTCATTATATCCGTGGTGCATTGCAATGTGTGCAAGAACGTTGAATAATGTAACCTTGATTAGATCGTGGGTTAAGCCGTATTTGTCTACTTGAGAAAAATCCATAATATATATATAATTAATTAATATAAAAATTTTAGTTTAAATTAAATTCTTTTTATATTCTTAGAATTTATGTATCAAATAATTCTTTTAGCAATATTATTTTTAATAGTAATATATTTACTTTACCAAAACTATACAATTCAAAGAGAAATCTATAAAATTAAAAATTCTTTTGACGAACTAAATAATTTTTTAGATTTATCAATAAAAAAAACTAAACCTAAAGTTTTAGATACTTTATCTTCTATTAATACGACAGATATTACTGATAATATGATAACATATTCGAATGATGTTAGACGTGTGAAAGTTGAAACAACAATTAATTCTGATGAAAATAAATTAAATAAATTAATAATACCAAATAATAATGTAGTTGAAGCAAATGAAATTAATCGTACTTCTAAGTATAATATAGTTGATTATAATCAATCTAAGATATCTGAAGAAAATGGTGAAGAAGAAGATGGTGAAGAAGATGGCGAAGAAGATGGTGAAGAAGATTGTGAAGAAGATGGCGAAGAAGAAGATGGTGAAGAAGAAGATGGTGAAGAAGAGGAAGGAGAAGCAGAGGAAGAGGAAGGAGAAGCAGAGGAAGAGGAAGAGGAAGTAGAGGAAGAAGAAGCAGAGGAAGTAGAGGAAGAAGCAGAGGAAGAGGGTGATGAAGAAGCTGAAATTGTGATGATGGATGCTTCTACAGATTCTGATGAAGAAGATTTAAATGCAGAGTTAGATATTGAAAATGTCGATGGAGATCTAATCGAAGATTTAAATGAAAGTAATAAATTAAAAAAGAAATCTAAATCTATGGGAATTAATATAATTGATAATACTATTGAAAATGAATTAAAAAATACAACTGAATCATCTACTGAATCAGTTGATGATGATAAAATAATTGAATCAAGGCAGAATAATATGAATGCAATTATGAATAAAATGAAAAATGAAATTAGTAGTCAATTTATGATTAATTTTATAAATGAAAATGTTCATGATATTAATTCAAATAATGTAATAATTGAACAATTATCTGATGAAAATAAAACAAAGACTGAAGAAGAGCAAAAAGTAGATGTAGGAGTAGAAACTAATCCAGAAACTAAACCAGAAGTAAAAGTAGAAACTAAACCAGAAACTAAACCAGAAGCTAAACCAGAAGGATCACAACCTGAAAATTATTCATTAGATCAATTAAATAAAATGAATATTGCTGGAATTAAAGCAATTGCAAAAGATTTAAAAATAACTTTATCTATATCTGGAAAACCTAAAAATAAAGAGAACTTAATAAATGACATTCTTAGTAAATAATTTGAATTAAATTGCTCTTAAAAAATTGATTTTTATTTTATTTAATAATAATATATTATTATTATATAAAATGAATAGTTTAAACAGTGCAAAAGCACTATTTAATAGATTAATTAAAGTTAATAATTTTAAGTTTACACAACATTTTCGATACAATGGCACAACTGGTGCAACTGCATTGTTTGAAAGTTTAGTAGAAAATAAAGTAACAAACGTATGGGGATATCCCGGAGGTGCAATTCTACCTGTACTTGATAAATTCCATGGTCAAAATAAAATTAATTATATATTATCTCGTACAGAAGCTGGAGGAAGTTTTATGGCCGAAGGTTATTCTAAGGCAACCAAGAAACCAGGAGTTGTAATGGTAACTTCTGGTCCAGGTGCAATCAATACTATGACAAGTCTACAAAATGCTTTAAGTGATGGGACACCATTAATGGTATTGAGTGGCCAAGTTTCAACTGCAGTTATTGGTACTGATGCATTTCAAGAAGCAGATGTAATTAGTATTTCAAAACCATGTACTAAATGGAATGATCAAATTACTGATGGTAAAACTGTAAATAATACAGTTCGTACAGCATTTAGACAAATGCTAAATAAAAGACATGGTCCGGTATTAATTGATCTACCAAAAAATATTATGAGTAATAGTTATGTTCAAGATCCTATTGAACAATTAAAAGAAACTACAAATGATAAACTAGAATCAACAACTACTCCAGAAGATATTAATAAAATGATTAATCAAGCAAAGCGTCCAGTAATTCTCGCAGGACAAGGAGTATTGCAAGGTGATGCAATTCATGAGTTACGTAGAATCGCAACATTTTATAATATTCCTGTAACAACAACACTTATGGGTCTAGGTGTTTTTGATGAAAAAAATTGTCAATCATTGAAAATGATTGGTATGCATGGATCTTATTATGCAAATATGGCTGTACAAAATTGTGATCTTCTAATTAATTTTGGAAGTCGGTTTGATGACCGTATTATTGGCAATCCATCAAAATTCGCGCCAAAAGCAACAATTGTACATGTGGATATTCTATCTAAGAATATTAATAAAGTAATTAAAGCAAATTATTATATTAATGATGATTGTAAAACAGTTCTTAATGATATGATTGAATATACTTTATTTAATGATAAGTTTGATCCTTATAAGTTTAACAAATGGCACGACCAAATTCGCGAATGGAAGAAGATTACATTTTCATATCCAACTAAAAAAAATGTCCTTCAAGGAAGACACGTAATTGCAACATTAAATAAAATTATCTATGATAATATGTGCAATAGTTATACAATTGTTGCTGATGTCGGTGCTCATCAAATGTGGGCTGCACAATTTATTGACTATTGTTATCCAAAAGTTAAATGGATCACATCTGGAGGACTTGGATCCATGGGTTACTCAGTACCTGCCGCAATTGGTGCAAAAGTTGGGATTGGTAAAGGTAAAGTAATATGTATTTGTGGTGATGGGGGATTTACTATGTCAATGACTGAAATTCTAACAGCAGTTGAAAATAAAGTAAACATTAAAGTTTTAATCATTAATAATAGTTATCAATTAATGGTTAAAATGTGGCAAGATAAATTTTATGACAAACGTTATGTCGGTGTTAAAATGAATAATCCTCCATTTGAACTTGTTTGTGAAGCAATGGGATGTAAAGGTATTCGTATTAATATCAATGATAATCTTGAAGAGAAACTACAACAAGTACTCGATTATGAAGATGGACCAATTGTTGCAAACATTATTACAGACGATTCTGAATCTGTACTACCAATGGTTTCTCCTGGTAAAGCTTTGGATGATATGATTATTGATGAAGATAATAATGATAAGATCGAAGGAGATGCACCTTGTTAAGGTATTTATTTATTATAGATTTATTATAAGATTTATTATAGATCTATTTATTAAACTTATAATTTAACATCTTCAATCTTTTCACAAGTCATTATATTATTACGTATTCTATTTATAATTTCTAATTGCTCACCCTCATTTTTATTTACATCTGTATAACCAGTATTTTTTTTAATATAAACTCGATATCTTTGTTGAATAATAGTATTTCTTGATTTACTGTATTTATTTAATATTATTGATGTTGGTACTGTCATAGTTGTAACGAGATAATCTGTAAATCTATTACATGGATATATATAAAAGTTATCAATTAATATGTTTCTTTGATTATTAATTAATTCGTCATTTGTATATTTATTTAGAATATATGATATTCCAAATATTTTTTCAGTTTGAGCTAAAAATATAGTATCAACTATAATTCTTCCTTCTAAGATATTCTTTAAATTATTAATCATTAATTTAAAATCAACTGAATTTGTACCAAAAAGATGATCTGATATATAATAATCTTTACCAACAAAAAATAAATTTGTCATTATTAGTTTTTTGTTTACTTTCATTATATTAATAAATTCATCCATATCATAAAAATATTCATCACTTCTATATTTAATACAATATTCTGTATCTACTTTATCTAATACTCTATATATATTATACATTTGATTATATACATTTAACTTTGTTATATAATTATTTTTAGTTGCTAATTCTAAAAGATTACAATCATCTTTAGTATGTAGATCATTGGTAGATTGTATTATTTTACCATATTTATAACATAATATGCGATTTATATTACATGTACTTGAATGATATCCTGCAATTATAAATGTTAAATCTTCTGTTTTTAAATATTCAGTATCTGTTAAAAAAATCATTTTATAATCAGTTTCATAAAGTTTTTCAATATTAGTTATTATAAGATTCTGAATTATAGATCCTTCAATATATGAATCAGATTTAGTTATATAACATATTTTTTTTATATCTTCATAATTTTTAAGATTCTCAAGATCTTTGCAAATTAATAGATTATTTTCGTAAGTTAACAAAGTTTTTGGTATTTTAATAAGATCTTCACATAAGTTAATTAAGTTCATTTATAAAGTATATTAGTATATAACTATTATATAAATATATTTATTAAATATAACAAATCATAATATGAAATTTACAAACTATTTTAATTTATTAAATTATATTATTACAAAGTATGATGAATTGTACGATGACTTAATTCTAAATAATGAACAAGAGAATTTAGAAAATTTTATACCAACAGATGAATACATTATGTGGCATACTAAAAATATCGGTACTAATTTATCAGATACAATGTTATTATCAGGTATAATACCAATGTATCGTATAAAACAAAAATCAAGAAAATATTATTTAAATATATTAATTGAAAATAATCCATCAAATCCTGAATTTTTAGAATATGCATTTTATGATATTTTTTTTAATCCAATAAAAATATGTATAATTCTTAGTGGATTTATGCGTAATTATAAATTAACATTACTTGAGTTTGTTAAATATTTTAAAAATTATCAAGTTGATTATTATGTATGTACATATGATATTATTGGTATGGGTACGCATATAGATGAACAATATAGCCAAGATAAATTTGATATAGAAGATCTAAAAAAAATAATTCCAATTAAAAAATATATTGTAAAACAATATTCTAAAAATTGTAAGAAGATATCAAAAGATATTAGTATGAATAAGTTATATTATCAAACTGAAAATATCTTTGACTGTTATTCATTAGTTGATGAAAATTATTTTTTTTATATTAGAACAAGAGCTGATTTATTAGTTGAAAATTTAGATAATATATTAGATATATATTTTGATGATATTATTAATAATAAGATAATTGTACATTACAATCATGTACAGAATTTAGTAGTAAATCAAATAGAGGATAATTCCGAATGGTCAATAAAACAACAGATACCATTTGATGGATTTGCAATATGTAATATATTCATTGCAGATATATATTTTAAATTTCATTTACATATTCAAAATCATACTAAAAATAATGAAACCCCTGAACAAACATTGTATTTTTATTTAGTAAATAATAATATAAATATTATTATGGATAATATTTGTAAAATATATAGAAAAGATATAACCCCACGTCAGATTAATAGAATTTCTATTTTACGTGGAAGAAGATAAATAATTCATATAATTCATATAACTAATAGTTCTTTTATAATTTTAACTATTTTATTCTTTTTATTGGACTCCAAATCTGTGTATGCATGAAAAACACCGAATATTAATGTTGCTGTAATAGTAGCAATATTTATAAAATCTATATCAGGATCATTTTCTAATAACCATTCTTTAAAATATTCAATAAAAACATTATTATATTTATAATCTATTTCTTTATCATATAATATAGAATCAAATCCATATAGACTTTGTAATAATTTTGCATAATCATATGTTTTATCACCACTAATTGCTTCTGAATCATTTATTAATCCCTTCATATCAATAAACTTATATTCATCTTTATATGTTAATAATATGTTACTAAACCAAAAATCACCATGTATTACTGAACAGATATTCTTTTTAAATTTTTCGTCATTTAAATATTCTGATAGTCTTTCTTTTATAACTTCATATAATTGATTTGCTTCTTCAAAATCATAAATTAATTTATCTTCAAATCTCTTTTTTAGTTTTATTTGATAATTTAGTTTGTACTCATCTATATTTAACAAATTGTCTAATATAATTGAATGAATCTTTTTAAGATTACCTAATAAATCCTTAAATAATTTTAAGCTATATGTTTTATTAATGTATAAATATGAAACTGGTATACCATTTATTTTTTCTAGATTTAGATCAATAGAGTCTACACTTGACATATTGTAACCATAATAACTTACAAATAGTTTCTTTATATTTTCCAGATCTTCAATTCCTTTTAAGTTTTCATAAAAATATAATTCACCTCTTCCTATATTTTTATTAACTCTTTTAATTATTCTTTCATCAATACACTTTATTTTATTATATTTATTATTATCCAATTTGTTATCAATATCATCATTTATTAATTGATATTCTCCTAATAATTTATATATTCTATCATCATATGGATTATATGCGCGATCATCAATGTATATATCACCTAGCGGTTTACCAAATATTAATTCATCATATGGTATCTCAAATTTATCTAAAGTTGCAAATGTTATTTTTCCAATATCTCTTATGACTGAACCAATATTATGTCCATGTGTTTGCATTCTTCTTGCAGTATATATAATAATAGTATGACCATCGTCTTTTAATTTTCTAACTAAGTTTATCATTTTATCTATTGGTTTTACAGTTGAATAATCTTTTGGTATCACTGGATATGTTACCAATGTATTGTCTAAATCAAAAACATATCTTAATTTATTTGAAGTTATAATTTGTGTACTTGCATCTTTATCTTCTATTAATTGTTTTGGTGTTCCTAAAGAAATAGTTTTATTAATAGTTATATTTAATACATCTTGTTTTAATGTATATGTTGTACTTAAAAGAAATTCATACATTAAACTCATATAAAATTCATTATTACTTTTTTGATTTTTTTCTAATACCAATTTAAAAATATTTTTAAATTCATCTTTATTTTTAAATCCATAACAGCCAATACATATTAGATCACTTATCTTTTGTTTTTCCTTTATATTTTCTATATAATTATCTTTATTAACAGAAACATATGAATAAATTGGATCTTTTTCATTGTTAAAATTTGTAAATATAAAATTAGATTCATAATTTTTATTTAAATAGATATAAGTTTCTTCAGGATAAATTGTATCATTATCTATAAATAGTATATTATTATTATTTAATTCTGCAAAGACTGTTTGAAGACCAATATAAGCACTTTCAGAAGCTCCTCTTGTAAAATAATCAATTAATATAAAATTAAATACTAAATGAGGAAACATATTCGTTAAAATTTCTTTAAAGTTACAAGATTCTAATCTCTTATTATATATAATATATAAATTATATTCGTGTACTTTATGTAAATTAAGTGATTTAATTGTATGATATATCATTGGTTTTCCATATATTAAATTTAAAGGTTTTGGATAGATTGAGTCAAACCTACTACCTTTACCCGCACATAATATAAATATATTCATTTCAAATATAACATTATAATTTTTTGTTTTTATATTTAATTATTTAAATTATCTACTGTAAGTTATAAATGGACGTAATAATTGCAATATTTAATCAAACATTTTCATTAATTAAGCAATTTATCGCAGCTATCACACCAATGGCAATATATATTTATACAGTTTTAAGTCCATTGGTTAAAGCATTTTTTTTATTCATGATATCAATAGATTATGTTGGTATATTTACTAGTAAAATATTTATATCAATAGTATTGTTAATATTAACATATATCATAGGTTATTTATATTTAAAAATTTACAAGCCTCAATTATATGACAAGATTATAGATGCATTAGGATTAAAAAAAAGACTAGCTAAAAAAGTATTTTTATTTGAAACAGATATAGATTTTAAAGTTTCATCAGATTAATTTTTACCAGATTAATTTTATTTTTAATATTATAGAAAGATAATTTATGCAATCTCTATTAACTTCCTTCTTTGTTTCAAATCAAATTTATATTGCAATTGCAGTATTAGTAATTATGTCTATATATTTATTTAATTATATGATGAATAAATTTAAAATTACTATAAATTTTAGAAAATTTTTATATGATAGCCCAAATTTGAAAATAAATACAATATTTACATCTGAAAATGAAAATAAGAAGCAACGAATAAAATTAATTAATAGACTAATTGATGAAAAAGTAATTGATAAAAAAGATTATCTTAAAGCGATTAATATAAGTAAAAATATGTTACTACCTAAGATACCCCCAACGATCGTAATAACGCCAATAGCATCGTCTACTCCTTTACCATCTCAACCATCTCAAACATCTACATTATCTCCATCTCAACCATCTATATTATCACCACCTTCACCATCTACATTATCTCCACCTTCACCCTCTACATTATCTCCACCATCACCCCCTTCACCATCAACATTATCTCCACCATCACCCCCTTCACCATCTACATTATCTTCACCATCATCCCCTTCACCATCACTACCTTCGCCATCTACATTATCTCCACCATCACAACCTTCGCCATCTACAGTATCACAATCTACTGCGGTAGCTCCTGTATCATCTCCAACAATAACACCAATAAATAAAATATAAAAACTTAATACAACTTAGAAATATATTAATAATTATATATATATAATTATCAATAATGAGTATGCAAACAAATATAGGAAGAATTAAAATAGAATTAAAACGTATTAGAGATAAACCAGATAAAAATTTTAAAGTATCTCTAACTGAAGATAATATGATGGATTGGTATGTTCTATATTCGAATCTCGATGATCCGAGATTCATTGGAGGAGAATATATATTACATATAAAATTACACGAAGGTTATCCACATAAAGCGCCAGATTTTAGATGGTTAACTCCTAATGGTCGATTTGAAGTTAATACAAAAATATGTTATAATATATCAACATATCATGAAAATGATTCAGGTGGTGGAGGATGGAATCCATTATGGACATTAAACTCAATGATTATTGGTATTATGTCAATGTTATTTGAAAATAATACAGGTGGTATTGGACATATTCATGGAACTAAATTAGAAACATATCAAAAACTTGCAAAAGAATCAATTGCATTTAATAAATTATTAAATGATCAATATAAGTTTGATTTTTAGAGGCACATTTTCTTAGCATATCCAATTACTGCACAAGCAATCCGTTTTCCGGCATTACCCGTTTTTAATGATTCTTCATCTCCTCCTTTACCTAAGTCATCTTTCTTTCCGTGAATTACAATTGATCTTCCAATAATATTCTGTTTATATCCTCTTAATTTAATCATTGAATCTGTAAACTTCATTTTACATATTCCATCTGAATCAGTTTTAATATTTCCTAAATCTCCAACATGTCGTTCTTTTGAATTCGGACCACCATGTATAGTATTAAATGGATTAAAATGTGCACATGCTGATGTACAACCATCTGATAAATCACCGGCAGCATGAATATGAAATCCTAATTCTGCATTTTTAGGTAGACCTGCTAGATTAATATCAATTGTAACTGTATTAGAATACATATTTTCATAAAAATAAATAGAACCAGTAATATCTAAATTAAGATATGCGATTGCAGTTACTTCTGGAGGTTGATCTTTACTTTTTAAATAAAATTGTGTTATAACTAATACTATTTGAATTAAAATTAATAAAATAAATGTCCTATTATTGTTCATATTTTAGATTGTATATATACTGTTATATATATAATATAAATTTTCTGTTTATATTTTAATTTCGATCAATAACTAATCTATAAACATCGTCATGTAAATTACGAATGCAAATTACATCACCTATATTTGCATTTAATTCTTTCGCAATTAAATTATCATAAAATACTGTATGCATATTTTTATTTGTTTCAATTATATTTTTTCTTTCACTTTCATTTAATACACGCATTGGGCGTAGATTCGGATGTACTTTAAAAAATCCAGTATAATTTAGATGTCTATAATCCATTATAATTAAGATATATATTTATAAGTTATAAATATATATAATCATATCATTAATAAATCAATTTTTTAAACTAATCATTGAATAGTTAGTCTATAGTTAGTCTATAGGTTGATCTTTACTTTTCCTTTTCCTGCAGGAACTTTAACTTCATTCTCTCCAGGTTCTTCACTCGCTTTGTATACTTTTTCAATATTCTTCTTGAGTTCTCCTAATTCTGATTTCCATTGATTAATTTCAGTTGTACCTTCAATTAATTCTAATTCTTCTTCTAGATTATCAATCTTCTTTTGTAATTCATCAATCTTTTCTTTTGATAGAGAATAGATTGGCAAATCAACTAGATAAGCATATGATTTATTTTCAGATAATTTAGGAAATTCTTGTTCTTCTAATTGCTTATTAATCTTTTCTTTTGTTTGATTATTTACTATAATTGTACCATCAATAACTCCCTTAATAAACTTCATCTTCCAATCTAGAACATTTAATTCTTTTTCAAGTTCATCTATTTGATGTTCTTTTCTTTTAGTGTAATATTGTAATCTTACATCATAGAATTCTTTTAGAATATCATAAATTGTATCATATTTACGAATCACGCTCTTTTTATTAAAGCAATGCATATTCATAATTGATTCTTTACTAGATAATTTGAGTGTAGATTCTAACTTCTTTTTTTCAATTAGATCAAATAAGTTATCATCGGTAAATTGAATATCAAAATATACTGTTTCATCAGTATTCTTATCTTTATACCCTTTGATAACTTTATCTTCTTCTAATTTATCTAGGTGTTCCTTATATGTAGTTGTCCATGTACCAACAGGTAATTCAGTAATTATTACTTTACTGTTTTCTTTATCAACTTTATAATTTCCTTTGATATTATATCCATTGTCAGTTTTTTCAATCTTACCTTTAAATCCTCTGTACCACGGTAACATTTCTTTGACTGATTTATTATCCATCATTAATAGAATATTATCAATGATTTGTATAGGATTATACTGTAAGATGGTAGTTGAAAATCCAGTACCAATACCTTGAGCACCATTTACTAGAACCATCGGTATAATTGGTACATAGTATTCTGGTTCAATTGATTGGCCATCATCATTTAAATATGTAAGAATTGCATCATCTTCAGACCTAAATATTAATCTATTCCATTCAGCTAAATATGTATGTATATATCTTGAAGAGGCTGCATCTTTACCACCTAATAGACGAGTTCCAAATTGTCCAGATGGATGAAGTTGATTTAAGTTGTTAGAACCAACAAAATTTTGTGCCATTCCAATGATAGTTCCTTGAAGAGATGCTTCGCCGTGATGGTAAGATGTCTTCTCAGATATAAATCCTGATAATTGTGCAACTTTAATTTCGTCTTGTTTCTTATTAATCTTTTTAAGAATTGAACCAAATTGTACTTTACGTTGAGATGGTTTCATACCATCGATTACACTTGGAATACTTCTATTAATATCATCATTTGAAAAATGAATTAATTCTCTGTGTACAAAATCAACAATTGGTACTTCTTTTACATCATTCTCTAAGATCTTAGATTTATCAAACTTCTTTAGCCACTCTTTACGATCATCTGCACGTTCTTTTTTAAATGCTAATGTCATCGCATCATAACATACATGTTCTTTATTAGTATCTTCAATCGTTGTTGTTACTTTACCTTTTTTACCACCAGATTTAGCACCAGATTTTTTGGAAGATTGTTTGGATACAACACTTTTTTCTTCAGCATTATCAACATCATCATCTTCGTCATCTGGATAAATAGACTTATCAACCCAAGTATACTTAATTAATTTATTTTCTAAATCATTAAAATATTCTTTTGCTTCTTCTCTATTTGAAGTACCTAATCCCTTATAATATTTAATGTGCCATGCGTTAGCATCAATCTTAGCTTTCCAACTTTCATATTGGGTTAAGTTATAAAAGGTCTTTGTTTCTTTACCTTTAACTGCTTTAACAATTGGTGTTGCTAAAGAATGAATAAAATTTAATTTGATTAAACTTGGAAAGAAATAATGGAAGAAATTCATAATTAATCCCTTGATATGGTATCCATCAACGTCCTGATCGGTCAAGACTATAATTGATGAATAACGTAATTCAGTTGTATTAGTATATTCTTTATTATGTTGTAATCCAAGGATCTTTTTAATGTTAATGATTTCTTCATTTTCTAATAGTTGTTTTGCAGTAGCTTCTCTTACATTTAGTAATTTTCCTTTTAATGGAAAAACACCATACTTGCAATTACCATCTTCTACTGCAGATCTACCAGCCATCGCTAGACCCTTTGCACTATCACCTTCGGTAACAATTAAACGACACACATTAGATTTCTTAGTTCCTGCCCATTCTGCATCTTCTAACTTGGGAATACCTTTAATGTTGTTTGTTTTTTTACCATCAGTGTTTTTAAGAATGACTTGATCTTTTAGTTTTGCCATTTGAATAATTTGTTCTACAATTCCAGATTTTATAATCTTAGAAACTATCTTATCATTCATCTCATAAGTTGAACCAAATTCAGCTTGCTTCGTTTTAAGTTCTTCTTTAGTTTGAGACGAGAAAGCAGGATTGATGATTGTACTATCAATAAATATAATTAAATTTTCTTTAATTAGTTCATCTTTTATTTTAAGTTCTTTATTTTTCTTTAGAATAGCTTCTTTTACTTTTTTGATAATACCCTTCATTACATATTCTACATGATTACCACCTTTGTAAGTACAAATACCATTTACAAAACTCTTTTGTTCAAAGTTATTGTCAGGTTTATACATTACTCCGACTTTCCATCTTTCTTGTTCATCAAAGAAAACTTCCTCATCAGGATAATAGAGTGTAATATACTTTTTAAAACTATTTGTATCAATCTTCTTATCATTGTAAAATACTTTGAGTTTTTCACCAAGACCAGCAATATCGTATGCTCTCTTTTTAAATAAACCTACAATATCATCTGATAATTCAGTAAGACCAAATCTTTTTAAATCTGGATAGAAAGTAATTTGTGTGTAAGACTTTGACTTGTAATCAGTTATCTTTGCTTTGGTTCTTTTACCCATATTTTCACTAAATTCTTGATAAAACTTTCTTTTTCTAGGTTCATCAACTGTTTCTACAATAAACTTGGAACTAAAAATATTTGTTAACTTTGCACCATAACCATTACGACCACCAGTAGTTCTGGCTTCTGTATCATCATAGTTAGTAGATGTAAGTAATTCACCAAAGATTAATTCAGGAATGTATATATTATGTTGAGGATGTATTTCTACATCAATACCTTTACCATTATTAAAAACAGATATCTCATTCTTTTCTTTATCAATTGAAATTTTAATAGTATCACATGTTGAATCGGTTTTAGTATGATCAAATGCATTTACAATGATCTCGTCAAAAATCTTGTATAATGCAGGAACATATTTAATATTCTTGCGAACAATTCTTTGTAAGTTATCATCAAAAACATCCATCATATCTTCTTGAACCTTTGTATTATCTACATAGGTATCAGGACGATCTAAAACATGCTCAATTTGAGTCTTCTTTTGATATTTTTGTTCTAGAGACTTTTCGGATGGATCCATTATGGTTCTAATATAAAGATTATTTCTTTATATTAAAATTATTTAAATTCAATTTTTTAATAATTTTTTTTAAAAAAACTTTTAAGAAAAATTAGTAGGAACGAAATGAGAAAACAATTTTTTAATATTTGGGTGAATGAAATGTTTTACAAAGAAAGAAAACAATTTTTTATAAGGTTGGCTCTTAACTTTTATTAAATTTGGTTTTTGACGGTACACGATACTTATTAAAATTATTATAGATAAATAATTTTAATTATATTTGTTTTATTATGCAGCTAATAATGCAACTGATGCTGCAGGAGCTTTTGCAATTGGTACTGTATAGAATTGAGTTGGTGAAGTTTTATATAATCCAACAGTAGCTGCTGCTGTTCCTGCTGGTAAGGCAGCTCCGTTTGCAACGTTTGTTGCAGCATTAATTGCAGCAGCATTTGCATTTCCGGGAGGAGCTACACCGAAATCGTGGTTTGTTACAAATAAACCAAAATTTGCAGCGTTGCTTAAATCTACTGCTTGAGTAGAACCACAAATATATCCGCTATGTGCTGCACCTCCTAAAGCAGCCATTACTGTTGCTTGAGTAGTAGCAGCAGTAAATGCACCACCTCTACGTCCTCCTTTTCTGGATCCTTTTTTTGCAACTCTGCGTCTGCGGCCGCCGCTAACTCCACTGCGACCAGAACGGCCAGAGCGACCTCCTTTTCTGGAAGCCTTCTTGGAAACTCTACGTCTGCGGCCACCACTTACTCCACTACGACCGGAGCGTCCACTGCGACCACCAGAGCGGCCACTGCGGCCACTACGTCCAGAACGACCTCCTTTTCTGGAAGCTTTCTTTGAAACTCTACGTCTGCGGCCACCACTTAAGCCAGAGCGACCACTACGGCCAGAGCGTCCACTGCGACCAGATGCACCAGAACCTCCTCTGCGTCTACGGCCACCGCTTAAGCCAGAGCGACCACTGCGGCCACTACGTCCAGAACG
>Ga0209499_1000346_pt1 | contig 34542 bp, 37 predicted proteins | sample C_130208_EF_Meta_FD_187306 | JGI IMG/M metagenome (GOLD analysis project Ga0209499, IMG submission 187306) | Freshwater microbial communities from Lake Croche, Canada to study carbon cycling - C_130208_EF_MetaG (SPAdes) (version 2) | ecosystem: Environmental > Aquatic > Freshwater > Lake... | reverse complement strand
TAAAATTAAAGTCTTACAGCAATGTAGGGCTTTTTCATTTTTAATATTTTCAAAATTAATGAATGATATAGGTTGTTATATTTTATGGTCTAATACTATTCAAAAATATTATGTTGGTGTGTGCCAAAATAATCTTAACTGCAGAATTCTTGCACATAATGAACATTTATATGGGAGAAAATCATTTTCCGCAATAGCAAACGACTGGACTTTATTTTTGTTTATAAAAACAGATGATTTTTCACAGGCTGTTAGAATTGAAAGAAAAATAAAAGCTATGAAAAGTAAGGTTTACATTCAAAATCTTTCCAAATATCCCGAACTTATTAAAAAAATTATTAACGAAACAAAATAAGCACCTGACTCTCCCGATAGCTATCGGGACAGGTGGTCCCTGGTTCGAGCCCAGGTGGGACCACTACTAAAATTAAAGTCTTACAGTAATGTAGGGCTTTTTTGTTTTTAGAAAAAATTAAAATAAATAACCAATTAAAACATGTATAATTACTACAAAATAGTAAATGTGCTTTAGAATAGTAATTTCATAGTTTAATTTTTGCATTATCCTTGCAGATTATATATCTAAATTATTTTGGCGAGTAGATTTTTTTTATACTTTTACACACTATGAAAATTGTCCCGAATAGAATTAGTATTATTCTGGCAGTGATTTTGTTGTCATTTACCTCAGTTTTTGCTGCACCAGGACCACCGCCTCCAGAAATTACACCTCCACCTCCGCCACCCGTTAATCTGGATGGTAGCATATGGTTTTTATTACTAGTATCATTACTATTTGGTATTTATAAATTGAAACAAATTCTTGCTATAAAAAAAGCTTCAAATTAATTTGAAGCTTTTTTGTTTCTTATAAAAATACCATTGCTCAACTCCTTGTTGCGTATAATCTTGCAACATATTTTCCCACAACATCAAATTCTAAATTTATTTTTGTTCCTAGTTGAAATGATTTAAAATTAGTATGCTCAAAAGTGTAAGGAATTATGGCTACACTAAATTCATTAGGCTTAGAATTGAGAACCGTTAAACTTACGCCGTTTACTGTTATTGAGCCTTTTTCAATGGTAATATTATTTAATTTACTATCATATTCAAATGTAAAATACCAGCTTCCATTTGCCTCACTAATGGCTGTACAAACTCCGGTTTGATCAATATGCCCTTGAACAATATGCCCGTCAAGTCTGTCACCAAGCTTCATTGCTCGCTCCAAATTTAGTAAATCTCCAGTCCTCCATTCGGCAAGATTGGTCTTTACTATCGTTTCCCTTATTGCTGTTACCGTATATTCTTCATTATCAATAGCGATAACCGTTAGGCAAACTCCATTATGAGCCACGCTTTGATCAATTTTTAATTCGTGAGTTATTGAGGAAGAAACAGTGATATGAAGATTATCATTGTCTTTTTTGATTTCTTTTATTATTCCTAGGGTTTCAATTATTCCTGTAAACATTATGGTTTTATTTTACTAAATTTGCACTTCAAAATTAGCAATAAATAACTTGTCCTAGATATGAAAAAAGCAGAAAATATTATCGTTGGAATATCTATAGGAGATTTAAACGGTATAGGGAGTGAAGTTATCCTCAAGACTTTTGAAGACTCAAGAATGTTGGAACTTTGCACGCCAGTTATTTTTGCCAATGTGAAAGTGCTTTCATTTATCAAAAAAACATTAGAACTAATAGCCCCTCTTCACGGTATCGATCATATAAACCAATTAGTGATTGGGAAAATAAACGTATTAAATGTTTGGCGCGAAGGAGTTGATTTGAATTTTGGAAACAATGATGAAAACATTGGGAAATACGCTATAAAATCTTTTGTAGCTGCTACAAAAGCTTTAAAAGAAAATCAAATAGATGTATTAGTAACAGCGCCAATTAATAAATATAACATACAATCGGAAGAATTTAAATTTCCAGGCCATACCGATTATTTAGATAAAGAATTAGAGGGTAACGCATTAATGCTTATGGTTCAGGACAATTTAAGAGTGGGTTTACTAACAGATCATATTCCTGTGAATGAAGTAGCCGAGCATTTAACCGAAAAATTAATCATCCAAAAAATCGAGACCATAAAACATTCTTTAATTCAAGACTTTGGCATAAATAAACCGAAAATTGCCGTCTTGTCTTTGAACCCTCATGCTGGAGACAATGGTGTCATAGGTAAAGAAGACGATGAAATTCTAAAACCTACTATTAAGAAAATATTCCAAAAAGGAACCCTAGTTTTTGGTCCCTATGCTGCTGATGGTTTTTTTGGAAGTAATCAATACGAGAAATATGATGCTGTAATTGCCACCTATCACGATCAAGGATTAATACCCTTCAAAACACTGTCATTTGGAAACGGTGTAAATTATACTGCCGGCCTAAACAAAGTAAGAACTTCCCCAGATCATGGCACAGCCTATGAAATTGCTGGAAAAGGAGTTGCAGATTATAATTCGTTCAAAGAAGCTGTTTATACTGCAATTGACATTTATAATTCCCGAAATGAGTATCTTGAAGTCAGCAAAAATCCTATGAAATTGAAGGAAAAACAGTTATAAACAAAAAAATGTTCATAAGGTTATTGGAATTCCAATAATTTTATATCTTTGCACTCCCGAAACTTCGGGTCAAATTGTTGTTTAGATGAAAAGTACAAATGAATATTTAATTCCATTCATTGGATTAAAATTAGGAAAACATCAGTTTGATTTTAAAATAAATAAAAAGTTCTTTGACGAGTTTGGTTTTGATGAATTTGAAAGTTGTGAGGTAGCAGTAGATGTTGTTTTAGAAAAAAAAGCAACCCTACTTGAAATCAACTTTAAACACAAGGGAACTGTAAACGTACCCTGTGATTTAACTGGCGAAATGTTTGATTTACCAATAAAAGGTAAAATTAAATTAGTTGTTCAGTTTGGAGAGGAATTTAACAACGACAATGACGAATTATTGATTTTGCCACATGGCGAACATCAAATTGATTTGGCTCAATATATTTATGAAATGATTGTATTGTCAGTTCCGCAAAAAAGAGTTCATCCGGGCGTGAAAGATGGAACCCTGCATACCGAAGCACTACAAAAATTAAATGAATTACAAGTCAAAGAGATAAAAGAAAAAACAAATAAAGAAGATAATATTGACCCAAGATGGGACAAATTAAAACAACTATTAACGGATAAATAATACAGTAAAATGGCACATCCTAAGAGAAAAATCTCCAAAACAAGAAGAGATAAAAGAAGAACTCATTATAAAGCTACAGTGGCTCAAATTGCAACTTGCCCGATAACAGGTGAAGCTCATTTATACCACAGAGCTTACTGGCATGAAGGTAAAATGTATTACAGAGGACAAGTTGTTATTGACAAATCAGTAGCAGTGGCTTAATTAAGTTTTTTACAAAACCAACTCCCACAATGTGGGAGTTTTTTGTTTTATTAAAATTTAAGAAATTTGCATTCCTAATTGAAATAAGTATTATTATTTTTTGTAATTTCAACCACTTTTCGATTTAAAAAAACCGATAGGAAAAAGACCTTTTTTATGACTAAAATTACAGCCGCAATCACAGCAGTTGGAGCCTATGTTCCAGAATTTGTTCTCTCAAACCAAGTACTGGAAACCATGGTTGATACCAATGACGAATGGATAACCTCTCGCACTGGAATCAAAGAAAGAAGACTATTAAAAGAAAAAGGAAAAGGCACTTCTTTTATGGCCATTAAAGCCGCTCAAAATTTAATTTCAAAAGCTAATATCAATCCTGAAGAAATAGACTTGGTTATAATGGCCACCGCTACACCAGATATGCAAGTTGCTGCGACAGGAGTTTATGTGGCAAGTCAAATTGGAGCAATTAATGCATTTTCATATGACCTGCAAGCCGCTTGTTCGGGTTTCCTTTTCGGAATGTCAACTGCAGCGGCCTACATTCAATCTGGAAGGTATAAAAAAGTGCTATTAATTGGTGCTGATAAAATGTCTTCCATAATTGATTACACCGATAGGGCCACATGCATCATCTTTGGTGATGGCGCTGGCGCTGTGTTGTTTGAGCCAAACTATGAAGGACTTGGTTTACAAGATGAATTATTAAAAAGTGACGGAATTGGTAGAGAATATCTCAAAATAGACGCTGGCGGCTCTATTCTTCCTGCAACTGCGGAGACATTTAAAAACGGACAGCACTATGTATTCCAAGATGGTAAAACAGTTTACAAATATGCTGTTTCAGGAATGGCTGATGTAAGTGAAAAAATAATGCAACGCAATAATCTAACTAAAGATGATGTGAACTGGTTAATTGCTCACCAAGCCAATAAAAGAATCATTGATGCTACTGCAAATAGAATGGGAGTAGATGATGAAAAAGTTTTGGTAAATATTCAAAAATATGGGAATACAACTTCGGCAACATTACCTTTGTTGTTGAGTGATTTTGAAGATAAATTTAAAAAAGGAGATAATTTAATTTTTGCCGCATTTGGTGGAGGATTCACTTGGGGTTCTATCTACTTAAAATGGGCTTACGACAAACAATAACTAACACTAAAACAAACTAATTATGGATTTAAAAGAAATTCAAAACCTGATCAAATTTGTATCCAATTCTGGAGTTGCCGAAGTAAAGTTAGAGACTGGCGATGTAAAAATCACTATCCGAACAACCATAGAAGGTAACGCTTCAGATATCACTTATGTTCAACAAGCCCCTATGCAACAAGCAATAGCTGCTCCAGTAGCAAGCGCTCCTGTTGCAGAACCTGCAGCGCCTGCAGCAGCTTCTGATGACAATTCTAAATATGTTACCATAAAATCCCCAATGATTGGAACTTTCTACCGCAAACCTTCTCCAGATAAACCAATGTTTGTTGAAGTAGGTAGTGCTATTCAAAAAGGAGATGTGCTTTGTGTAGTTGAAGCTATGAAATTATTTAATGAAATTGAAGCTGAAATCACAGGTAAAATCGTTAAGATTCTTGTTGATGATATGTCTCCCGTTGAATTTGACCAACCTTTATTCTTAGTTGACCCTTCTTAATTTGAAAATTTGAAGATGTGCCAATTTGAAAATAATTAGCCTTCTTCATCCGTTTTCAAATTGTCTAATTGTCTAATTTTCAAATTAAGAAAAATGTTTAAAAAAATATTAATTGCCAATAGAGGTGAAATTGCGCTTCGCGTAATCAGAACTTGCCGTGAAATGGGAATCAAAACAGTAGCTGTTTATTCCACTGCTGATGCTGAAAGTTTACACGTAAAGTTTGCAGACGAAGCCGTTTGTATTGGTCCTCCACCAAGTAATTTATCTTACTTAAAAATGTCTAATATTATTGCGGCTGCGGAGATTACTAATGCAGATGCAATTCACCCAGGTTATGGTTTTCTTTCAGAAAATGCCAAATTCTCAAAAATTTGTCAAGAACATGGTATCAAATTTATTGGTGCTTCGCCTGAAATGATTGACAGAATGGGAGACAAAGCTTCTGCAAAAGCTACTATGAAAGCCGCTGGAGTTCCTTGTGTGCCTGGTTCGGAAGGAATTTTAGAATCCTACGAACAAGCAGAACAAATTGCCCATGAGTTTGGTTATCCAGTAATGCTAAAAGCAACTGCGGGTGGTGGTGGAAAAGGTATGCGTGCCGTTTGGAAAAAAGAGGATTTACTAAAAGCTTGGGAAAGTGCTCGTCAAGAGTCAGCAGCGGCTTTTGGCAATGATGGTATGTATTTAGAAAAATTGATTGAAGAACCAAGACATATCGAGATACAAGTTGTAGGCGATGCTTATGGCAAAGCTTGTCATTTATCCGAAAGAGATTGTTCGGTGCAACGTCGCCATCAAAAATTAACCGAAGAAACGCCTTCGCCTTTTATGACGGATGATTTGCGAAATAAAATGGGGGAAGCCGCGGTTAAAGCTGCTGAATTTATAAAATACGAAGGCGCTGGTACGGTGGAATTCTTAGTAGATAAGCACAGAAATTTCTATTTTATGGAGATGAACACACGTATCCAAGTAGAACATCCTATCACAGAACAAGTTGTAGATTATGATTTAATTCGCGAGCAAATTTTAGTAGCTGGTGGTGTGCCAATTTCTGGAAAAAATTATTTTCCACAATTGCACGCAATTGAATGTCGTATCAACGCTGAAGATCCTTATAATGATTTTCGTCCATCACCAGGAAAAATCACTACGCTTCATGCGCCCGGTGGTCATGGTGTTCGTTTAGATACTCACGTGTATGCTGGTTATACTATTCCGCCAAATTACGACTCGATGATTGCAAAGTTGATAACAACTGCGCAAACGCGTCAAGAAGCGATCAATAAAATGAAACGCGCTTTAGACGAATTCGTAATTGAAGGTATCAAAACTACAATACCATTTCACAGACAGTTGATGGATGAACCCGATTATGTAGCTGGAAATTACACTACGAAGTTTATGGAAAGTTTCAAAATGAACGACCCAGAATAAATAGAAACCCAACTGAAAGTTGGGTTTTTTTTGTTATAATGTTTCCTTCAACCATTTATAAAATTCTCGTTGCCATACTATGCCATTTTGAGGATATTTAAAACTCATTTTTCTCTAAAATTGCTGCAACATTTACTTTTAAATCGGGTAAATTAATTTTGATTACATTCCAAATTGTTAAATCATCAATTCCAAAATATTCATGAATAACTAAATTGCGTAAACCAATGATTCTTGCCCAAGGAATTTCAGGATTATTCAAAAGCAGTTTTTCAGATAATCTATTACTTGCTTCGCCTATAACTTCGAGTTGACGTAATGTTGCATTAAACATCATGGAGTTTTTTACAAAATGTTCTAAATCTACATCTTGCAAATAGTTTTCTATTTCATTTATAGCATCTATAACGTGGAGCAATCGTACTTTATCACCTAATCTATCTTGCATAAATTAGTTTTTTTTCGTTATCCAAAATAGGTTTAATATATTTTGACAAACCTCTAGCAGAAACTAAATCCACTTTTTTAGAAAGCAATTCTTGTAAGTCTAACTTCATTTGTATAAATTCCAATCCTATTGGTTGATTATAATCTAGTTCTACTAATAAATCAATATCACTATTTTCGTTTTCTAAATCTTTACTGTAAGAACCAAAAAGATAAGCTTTCAAAACGGGTTGTTTTGAAAAAAAAATCTTAATTGTTTCTATTTGATTGCTGTTAAGACTCATTTTGTGTAGTATTTTAATCAAAAATACTTAAAAAAGTTACTTGTTACAACGTTTCCATCAACCATTTATAAAATTCACGCTGCCATACTAAACCATTTTGTGGTTTTAATACCCAGTGGTTTTCCTCAGGGAAGTAGAGCAAACGGCTTTTTATGCCACGCAATTGTGCCGCTTGAAAAGCTTCTTGCGCTTGCCCTATTGGCACACGAAAGTCTAATCCCCCTTGTATGATTAGGATTGGTTTGTTCCATTTGTCCACAAAGTTTATGGGGTTGAAAGTGGTGTATGATTTTTGTGCTACTGCATTGTCTTTTTCCCAATAAGCGCCGCCAAAATCCCAATTGTTAAAAAATACTTCTTCGGTAGTGCCAAACATACTTTGTGTATTGAAAACACCATCATGAGCAATAAATGTTTTAAAACGATTGTTGTGTATTCCTGCTAAATAGAAAACAGAGTAGCCACCATAACTTGCCCCGACACAACCCAAACGAGATTTATCGACATAGTTTTCTTTAGCCACATCATCAATCGCAGAAAGGTAATCATCCATTACTTGTCCGCCCCAATCTTTTGAGATTTGTTCGTTCCAAGCTTGTCCATGACCATACATCCCGCGACGGTTTGGCGCTACTACGATATAACCTTGTGAAGCCATCAGCGAGAAATTCCAACGAAAGGAATAGAATTGTGTCAACGGCGATTGTGGGCCGCCTTGACAATACAATAGCGTTGGGTACTTTTTGGTTTTATCAAAATTGGGTGGAAGTAGTACCCAAACTAACATTTTCTTATTGTCGGTTGTGGTTACATAGCGTCTTTCGAATTTTGGTAAAGCCAATTTAGCATAGGTTTCCTCATTAGTTTTAGTCAATTGTAACCAAGTTTTTTTCTTGGTATTAAAAGAATAAATTTCCAAAGCATGGTTCATATCGGTTCGAGTCAAAATAAAATTTTCGCTGGATACATCTACAATATCATGCACGTCGAAGTCTCCAAAAGTAATTTGTTTGACTTCGCTTGCTTTTTTAGCCAATGGGAGATAAGCAATTTCAAATAATTGTTGGGTTCCGTCAACAGCGGCTAAAAAATATAGTTTAGCACCATCTAGACTCCATTTAAAACTTTCTACCGAGCCATCCCACTTTGCGGTAAGGTTTATATTTGAAGCTCCGTTAAAACGAACTATAATATCATTTTTATCGGCTTCGTAGCCATCGCGTTTCATTTGTAGCCATGTCAATTCTCCTTTTGGTGAAAAGACAGGATTAGTATCGTAACCTAAATTGTCTTCGGTTAGATTTTTGGTGGTTTTAGTCTCGAGGTTGTATTCATATAAATTGGTATTGGTAGAAATGGCATAAGCCGTCCCAAACTTCTTTTTGCAAACATAAATTATACTTTTACCAGATGGCGACCAAATATAGTCTTCATCTCCTCCAAATGGCTTTTGAGGACTGTCGAACGGTTCGTCTTTCATAATATCTATAGGAGTAGCTTTGGCTATATTCTCGGCATAGAAAACATGGTTATGAGTGCCATTGTTCCAAGTATCCCAATGACGATAATCCAAACCGTTGTAGATTTGCGCATCGGCTTTTTGTAAATCAGAGTAAAAATCTTTGCCTAAAACATTTTCTGTCTTAACTTCTTGAGTGGAAAGAATGTATTTACCGTCAGGAGAGCTATTTTTGTCTGCCAATATTTCTTTAGTATCCTTCAATTCTGTTGGCATTCCTCCTGTTATAGGAATAGTAAAAAATTTGCTATTCGATTTATTTTCTTCCATGACTGGAGTACTTACTTTATAGACAATTGCTTTTTTATCTTTTGAAATACCCAGCGCCGTAACCCTATTAAGTTTCCAAAGAGTCTCGGGCGAAAGGACTTCTTGTGCTGATGTTACTATACTCATGGTGCTAACGATTATAAAAAATAATTTTTTCATGTTTTGATGATTTTTTAGAGGCTAAAAATAGTGAATTCTTATCATAAAAAAAGCCATCTTAAAAAGATGGCTTATATGTAATTGAATATTGCTTTTACTAATTGACAGTAATATCATCAATGTGTATTGTTGTAGTTAAATCTGGATTAAAACTATATCCTCCTGTATATTCAAAAATAATGAATCCATTCCCAATTAAAGATGTAGGAAAATTATAAACTCCACTATTTACAAATGGTTGTGACGCACTCCCAGTATTTCCTGAAGAGATATTGAAATTAAAGGTAATATTGTTTAGTGTTGCATTGGCATTATTACCGCCAGGAACATAGTCAGTAGAATAATATACTTTTAACACATCGCCTACATTGAAACGGTCTTGAGTCTTGAATGACATACCATTAGCAGCAGTAAAATTGACTGGAACTACAAAATATGCTTTGTTATTTTGTTCTTGATAGTTTGAATTGCTACTGAATGCAGAAAGTTTTAGATATTTATTCCCACTAAAAGACTCTGTTGCCCAATATCTAGTTCCTAATAAAGCATCATTGATATATTTTGGAAAAATACTTGTGCTGGCAGTATAAGTTTCGAAATTTTCAGAAAAAGCCCCAAGGTATTGGATTGCAGTTCCACCTAATGCCGGTGTCAAATCAAAACGCACTTGATCTAATTTAATATCACTTTGATATCTAACAATAAATTGAAAATCGGTACCATATTTTGTTAATACACCTCTTATTTTTCCACTTGCCGATGGCACTTGATTAAAAGTAAAAGGGCAAAAACTACTGAAACGGATTATTTGTGCAGTACCACCATTTGTTGATGAAATAGTATGATTTGTAGCGCCACCACCAGAGTCAATGTCATAATAGGTTCTTCCTAAAGATGAATCTGAAAATTGAACATTATTTAATTCCACTAACGTGTTTTGATTAGCATCTGTATACGCATCTGACAAACTCAATGTTCTTACCAATGCGCTTTCTGGTTCTACTGTAGCAGATGGGAATAAATGTTTTTTCCATTCAAATTCTGAAATTCTGCCAATAGTTCCGTTATATAGAGAACCTATTTGCAATGAACCATAAACAATTGCACTATATAAACCATTCAATTTGATATATACTTTTCTTCCTGGTATGAATCCTTCACTATATAAGGTAGTTACATTTAAAGGCACGCTAAATCCAATTGGGTTGGCGCCTAAAGTTTGAAAAGATATTGACTTGTAAAAAGTCCCTTTTTCATCACTTGATGTTACATAGGCTGCTATAATCTGATCTGGTTCTGTTATAGATGGAAAAGCGACAGGAACATCAGGATTAGTAATATTAGCTGCAACTGCATCAGCATTAACTGACTGAACAGTTCTAGTTGTTGTCAAATCATAGGTAACCAAAGCATTCTTTGGAGTTGTGTAATGATCATCATTAGCACAACCAAAAAACAATCCAGTTGTTAATGATACTAAAAGTGCGGATTTTAAAATTATATTTTTCATTTTTTTAAAATTATTTTTTGTCAAAAATTCTAATATTATCAACTTCATAAGTTCCGTCTAAAGAAAAATTAGTTCCAGAACCTTTACATTTAAATGCAATATAAATATTACCTGTATAACCAGATAAATCAATTAAACCCGAACTAAAGAATTTAAATCGTGTTTCATAAACTAAAGGGGGTGTTGAAAATGGAATGGGTTGCCAATTAGCACTCATTACATTTGTTCCGTTATAATCAGTTGAAATAAAAAGTTCAATTGAATTAGCTGCTGAAGAAACATAGGCTTGAGCCACATCAAAAGCTAATGTTTCATGATCACGAGTATCCATATTTATAGCTGATGAAATTAACCAAGCAACATTTGTTGCCTGTCCTGATTGATAGGATGTGAATTCAGCATATTTGGATCCGCTATATATCCCTTGTTTCCATTTTACGGTTCCAGTTTGAGCATAATTTGTCCAACCTTCTATATTGATATCATTACCATCAACGGTGTTTGATAAAAACTCTTGGAAAAAAGTATAATCTGTAGGTTCAGCAATTTTGATATCATTTTCTGGTGAACAACCAGTAAATGGCAATAACGCTATAAAAACAAGTACTATTTTTTTATAATTTTTCATAACTTTAATAATTAAAAATTAATATATAAATTTAAGAAATATGTTCTACCATAACCGTAGAAATATTTTGGGGCAAATGCTGGAGTAGCTACTAAATTGGCAATACCATCATTTGGTGTAAGGTCATGAGGAGTTACATCTTGATTTACTTCTCTGTAATTTGCTTTTCTTGATTGCTCAAATCCGCCTGTTTTATATGTAACATCTAACACATTGTTGATACTGGCGAAGAAACCAACTATTTGATTTCCAACTTTCCAGGATTTACCACCTGTTAAATTTAACAAATAAAAATCATCGAATTTTTCTTGTTTTAATAATTCAGCCGCTCTTTGTGGGGTTATTTCTGGGAAGTCTAATCCTTCTAAATCATTAGGATTTCTGAAGAAATTAGCTGTTCTCAATAAAGACGAAATGTTTAAATAATTGTTTGCCAAATAATTTACATTAGCACCAACCCACCAGAATTTAGGATCTCTATACTCAACTCCAAATGAAGCTGCTGTTTGAGGTCCACCACCAATTCTGTATCCTTTTAAATTGGCTTTGCCAAATTCAGCCACTGGATTTGTATTTGTTGGTGTGGCCAAGTTATCGTTATTCAAATATACATTTGGGTTATTGTTATAAGTATATTCTCCGTATGCTCCAGAAAGAGTTAATTTAATTGTAGATGTAATTTGATATTCCGTCCCTAATTCTAATCCAACGTTTTGCTTTTCAACATTGGCTAGTGTTTCTGCTACAAAAGCATCACCACCATCACCACCATCATCTAAGAAAACACCTTCTCCATAAAAGAATGACGTTTCAGTACCATTTTTCACATTAGAATAAAATGCGGTTAATCTTGATTTGAATTTTGGAGCTTTAATAATATAACTAACATCACCACTTGTAATATTTTCTGATTGAAGACCAACCGAAGTATTATCATTAATACGAGCATTTGGGAAAACATTTCTTAATGCAGGGGCTTTAGTCATATATGCTGTATTCAAATTCAAGAATTGTTTACCTGAAATTTTATACGTTAGGCCTCCTTTAAAACCGAAGTTTTCATAAAGATATGTATTGCTTTTTCCAAAAGAGTTGGTTGGATAAATTCCATTCTTGTATAATCCTTCTCTTTGATATTGGGTTCTTGAAAAAGACTCTGCTAAATAAAAATCAACTTTTTTATAAGTAAATTTAAATTGAGTAAAAGCATCAACAGTATTTGCTAATAAATTATAATTATAGCTAAAAGTATCTCCTACTTTAACCGTTCTGTTTGGATTATTTAAATTCGATTGTTGTTGGTCAGCAGAATTTGCAAAATAATTTTTATCATCAAAATGATCTCCACCTAATAAATCTAAAACATTAGCAAAATTATGTGACTTTAAATTTCTAAAAGTTACACCCGCGTTCATATTAATATTATCTGCTAATTGAGAACTTAATATTGAATTTGCGGTCCAAACTTTATCGTCAGTTCTGTCTTCATATAAAATATAAGCACTATGCCCATCAGATGAAAGTGTGTTTGCATTATACATTCTGTTCCAATCAATTTGCTTATTGGCTAAGAAATTTGTAGCTGCAGCTGCTCCTAAAACAAGATTTGCATCAGAGTTTCCTTGGTAATCGGTATAATCATCTGGATTGTATGTTGAATAGAAGTAACTAGGTAAGTTTCTGTAATAAGTTGGATCTGGATTTCCTACACCTTGATAGGCTAAACGACTGTTACCAATTTTTCCAAATTGATGAGTTACGCTAGTATTCAAATTAGTTTTGTCTGAAATTTTCCAGTAATGTGTCAACATCAAGATCGGCTCATCAACAGTTTTATCTCTTGAGTTACGTTTTTTACCATCTTGCCAACCCCAATAAGAGTTGTATTTTACGCCACCTAAATTTCTAACTTCATCCGTATTTGGAGAACTCTTACCACGACTGTTTTCAGAATAAATAGAAGTGAAATTTAAGGAATGATGATCATTAAACTTTTTCTCAACACTAGCAAATAAAGCTTTAGCATCGTAATCTGTTCCTTCAAAATATCCTTCCTTTGCCCAACGACCAGATGCAGAAACAACAAAAGCCCAACCTTTAGTATTCATACCTGAAGCATGAGTTGCCATTGTTCTCCAACTATAATTTGTATTTGTGCCTGAAAAAGAAATTCTTGAACCTCTTCTATATATAGAAGCTCTAGTATTGATTTCTTGTGTTCCTAGAATTCCACCAAATGTGTAATCCGAAGGAGTCGAACCAGAAGTGAACTCTTGGTTTCTAGTAGCATCATTTAATCCACCCCAGTTACTCCATTGAGGTCTTCCGTCATAGATTTTGTTCATTGTAACCCCATTGATCATGGTGGTTCCATATTCATTATCTAAACCTCTAATTCTAAAACGCGCTTGTCCCCAATTGAAGGCTGCAGCTTGTTGAAACACATCTCTAGAAGCCTGTAATAATCCTGAAGTGCTTTCAGAGCCACTATTGTCATCACCCAAGTCATTTTCGGTAATAGTAATTAAGCTTAATTGTTGTTCTGAACTAATGTCTTCCTCTAAAACAATAATTCCTAGATCTAAGATTTTTAAAGTTTCAACGTCTACAGATAATAGCTGGTCTTTATACCCAGCGCTTTTTATTTGTAATAATTGACTCCCTTTTGTCAATTCTTTAAAGCTAAAAACACCAGCAGCATCTGTAAAAGTTGTTTGATTGGTGTTTTGAATAGATGCTACAACATTTTGTAATGGTTTTTGTGTTTTTGAATCAACTACTTTACCTGTAATTCCAGTAGCAGTTTGTGCAAAAACAAAAAACACCTGCATTACAAATAAAGTACTAATAACAAGTTTTTTCATAAATAAATAAATTAATTTTTCTTAGTGCAAAGTCTTAACCAAAACTTAAAGCCGACAAATGTACATCTTTTAATAATATTATCTACTTTTGGCACAAAGTTTATAAAAACTTGACATTAAATTAATATAACTGTTATGAGAATTAGAAGATTTATAGCTCTTTTCTTTGTTTTATTCCTAATTTCTGGAGCAAATGCACAAGCAAAAAAATATATAGTGCATACTGTAGCTTTTTATAATTTTGAAAATTTATTCGATACCATTAATGGTCAAAATATTGATGAAGAATGGTTGCCAAATGGTATTCAAAACTGGACTTCCGAAAAATATCAGAAAAAACTACATAATTTAGCACGCGTACTTTCAGAAATTGGAACAACTGATAATCCTAATAATTCCCCAACACTTATAGGTGGAGCTGAAATTGAAAACAGAGGTGTGCTCGAAGATTTAATTAAAGAACCAGCCTTAATCAATAAAGATTATGGGATTGTTCACTTCGATTCTCCTGACAAAAGAGGAATTGATGTTGCTTTATTGTATCAAAAAAAGCATTTTAAACCCACAAGCTATAAAAACATTCCTTTATTGATTTACAAAAATCAATTAAATTCGACTGCCAAAGAGAAAAACGTGAATGACGATGCTTCTGATGATAAATCGGAAATTGACAAAGACTTAGACCGTGTTTACACTCGTGACATATTATTAGTTACCGGATTTTTAGATGGTGAAGAAGTGAATGTTATGGTAAACCACTGGCCATCTCGTTCGGGTGGTGAAAAGAAAAGTTCTCCATTTCGTGAAGCAGCCGGAAGATTAGACAGAAAAATAATGGATTCTATCTACAAAATCAATCCAAATGCTAAAATCATTGCTATGGGTGATTTGAATGATGGAACCTACAACAAAAGTGTAAAAGAAGGTATTGGCGCAAAACGACACAAAGAAGAGGTAAAACAATTTGGAGTTTACAATCCGTTTGAAGAAATGTTCTACAAAGGAAATGCCACTCTTTTCTATCGTGATGCTGGAGATATTTTTGACCAAATTATGGTTTCAGAAACCTTAATTCAAAAAGATTTTTCTTCCTATCGTTATTGGAAAGCCGGCATTTATAATAAACCCTATATGATAGCTACAACTGGCCAATATAAAGGATATCCGTTGCGACACGGAATGAATGAAATAGGTTTTAGTGATCACTTCCCCGCCTATATTTATTTGATAAAAGAAATTAAATAATAATTAAAGTCTCAATATAATTGGGACTTTTTTATTTTTATAACTTTACATGAAAATTTAACTAATGGCAATAGCAAAACCCTTCAACCTCAACAAGTGGATTAATGAAAATCGACATCTGCTAAAACCTCCAGTAGGTAACAAAAATCTTTATATAGATTCTGAAGATTATATCGTAATGGTTGTTGCGGGCCCAAATGCGCGAAAAGACTATCATTACAACGAAACCGAAGAATTATTTTATCAACTGGAAGGCGAAATAATTGTTTACATTCAGGAAAATGGTGAAAAGAAAGCCATGAAACTTTCTGCAGGAGATATGTATTTGCACCCTGCAAAAGTGCCTCATTCGCCATCAAGAACAGAAGGCTCAATTGGTTTAGTAATAGAAAGAAAACGATTGGCAGAAGGAGCAAAAGATGGATTGCTTTGGTTCTGCGAAAATTGTAATCATAAACTTTATGACGTTTACTTTGAATTACATAATATTGAGAATGATTTTCAAAAACACTTTAATCATTTCTATAATTCTATTGCATTAAAAACTTGTTCTAACTGTGGAACTGTGATGGAAAACGATTCTAAATTTGTGAGCAAATAATCTCAAAAAATCAATTACTTTTACTAAAATTTTAAACAAACAAACTAATAATATAATGTCAACAATTGCAAAACAATTCGGCATGACCGAAGCTTTAGAAATACTTGGCGTAAAAGCCATCAACGAAGGAACATCAACAGGAAACAACCATTTTTCAAACGGAGAAATCATCGAAAGCTATTCGCCAGTAGATGGTCAATTGATAGGAAAAGTAAAAAGTACAACGGCTACTGATTATGAAAAAGTAATGCAAAGCGCAACAGCTGCTTTTCTAACTTTTAGGGCAATGCCTGCACCACAACGTGGCGAAATTGTACGTCAATTTGGAAACAAATTAAGAGAACTAAAAGAACCTCTTGGGAAATTAGTTTCCTATGAAATGGGAAAATCAATGCAAGAAGGTTATGGTGAAGTGCAAGAAATGATTGACATCTGCGATTTTGCTGTGGGATTATCCCGTCAATTAAACGGACAAACTATTCCATCAGAGCGTCCTGGTCACGTGATGAGAGAACAATGGCATCCTATAGGTGTGGTTGGGATTATTTCTGCATTCAACTTTCCTGTGGCGGTTTGGGCTTGGAATACCGCTTTAGCATGGATTTGTGGTGATGTTTGTGTATGGAAAGCTTCTGAAAAAGCACCTTTGTGTTCTATCGCTTGTCAAAATATTATCGCAGACGTTCTAAAAGCCAATAATCTACCTGATGGTATTTCATGTATCATCAACGGCGATTATAAAGTGGGCGAAATGATGACAACGGATAGTAGAATTCCCCTAATTTCTGCTACTGGTTCTACAAGAATGGGAAGAATTGTTGGCGCAACAGTGGCGCAACGTTTTGGAAAATCTTTATTAGAATTAGGTGGAAACAACGCTATAATTATTACCCCAACAGCTGATTTAAAAGTGGTGGTTCCTGGTGCTGTTTTTGGTGCGGTTGGAACGGCCGGACAACGTTGTACATCAACTAGAAGATTAATCATTCACGAATCGGTTTATGACAAAGTAAGAGATGCCATTGTGGGTGCTTATGGTCAATTGACTATTGGAAATCCTTTAGATCAAAAAAATCATATCGGTCCATTAATTGATACTGATGCGGTAAACACTTATTTAGCTGCCATTGAAAAAGCAAAAGCTGAAGGGGGAAGAGTATTAGTAGAAGGAGGAGTTCTTTCAGGAGAAGGTTGCGAATCGGGATGCTATGTAAAACCAGCAATTATTGAAGCTGAAAACTCTTTTGAAATTGTTCAACACGAAACTTTTGCTCCCGTTTTATATTTAATGAAATATAGTGGCGAAGTTGAAAATGCTATTGAATTACAAAATGGAGTTGCTCAAGGTTTATCGTCTGCTATTATGACCAACGAAATGAAAGAAGCCGAAAAATTCTTGTCTTTTGCAGGTTCAGATTGTGGTATTGCCAATGTAAATATAGGAACTTCTGGTGCTGAAATTGGTGGTGCTTTTGGTGGTGAAAAAGAAACAGGTGGTGGGAGAGAGTCAGGTTCTGATGCTTGGAAAGTATACATGAGAAGACAAACCAATACGGTTAACTATTCTGATCAATTGCCTTTAGCACAGGGGATTAAATTTGATTTGTAAAAAATTAGTAATTAGTAAAAAGTGATTAGTCATAATAGGCTAATCACTTTTTTGTTACTATTATTTACTTTGTTTTCTTCACGTATTGCGTTAAAATAACAATATGTTGTCCTTCAACTCTGCCTTCAATTTGTTCGGCATTGTCCCAAACTAATTTAATGTTATGAACGGCTGCACCCCGTTTTGCTGTAAAATTGGCGCCTTTCACATCTAAATCTTTAATCAAAACAACAGAGTCGCCATCTTTCAATATGTTTCCATTACCGTCTTTATGTACAATCTTGCCATCCTCATCTTCTCCTTCGCCAGTAGCACCTGCCCAAATTAAGGTTGCTTCATCAAGATACATCATATCCAACAAATCTTGTGGCCAACCCTCCGCTCTCAGTCTGTTTAGCATTCTCCATGCAACAACTTGGACGGGTTTATTTTCATTCCACATACTATCACTAAGGCATCGCCAATGATTTGGATCTGTTGCTGTAGTGTTTTCTATTTGGTTTTTGCACGTGAGGCAAACCAAGACAGAATTGTCGAGTGAAATGGCTTCTTCTTTTGTTAAATGAATTCTTAAGTCTTCGGTTGCGCCACACAATTCACATTTAGAACCGCTTCTTTCGTCTAATCTTTGGTCGATAACACTCATGTCTTATAAATTAAATGATGCTCCTAATTGAAACACAAACTGATTATTATATTTTTCAAATCCTTGAACATTTGAGTCGTATTTTGCCAATGGAATTCCGGCTTCGGTATATAAACCAAAACCATGTGTGAAAAAATATCTAAAACCTAAATGCGCTCCAAAGTTTTTTAATCCTAAGTCTAATCCAGGATAAACATCCATTTTTTTGTTTAATCCTAAAACATTTCCAATATTGGCATTAAATCTAGCTTTGCAATCAAATCTGTCGCCAAATTTTACATTACTTATGTTTCCTTCCGATACTTTTAGCAAATAGGAAGCTACAAATCCATAAGACATGTTTTCTCCAATTCCAAAGTCAGTGCTAACATGAATTCCTGAACCACCACTTTGAAAACTTGTTCCAACTTGAAATTTTGTGTCTCCTTTCCCTTTGTAAGCCTGAGCGTTTGCCAAACTTATTATAACTAAAGCCAATATTGTAATTAGTTTTTTCATTTTCTATTAATTTACTTCAAAAGTAAATAATTAAATCAATTTCTTCCTTTTTCATTAAAATACAAATCCATCAATGGTTCGCTTTGCCAAAATTCCTTTGTTTCTATATCCATTATAGTTAATGGTCCATTAAAAGCTGCGCCAGTATCGATGTTCCAAACACATGCTTTTTGAATAGGAATTGTTTTTTTAATTTTAGTAACAGGAGTATGACCAATATAAATTTCATTATATAAAGTCAATCTTTTTGGATACAAAAAACTTTCTTTTGATATAGACGAATCCATTGATAAAGCAGTTTCCCAAAGTGTTCTATCCCAATAAAATAATTTGGGAAAATATTCATAAGTAATACCATTCATATTGGTAAAACCCGCATGAATGAATAAACGGTTTTTAGAATCTAAATAATAATTTTGAAGTGATTTTAGAAACTGAATATGCTCTTTTTTTGTTTCCTCTGAAATTGATGAATAGGCTGTAATTGTTGCCTCTCCTCCATGTTTAAACCATGTTTTTTCATCAAAATTTTTAGTGTTCCCTGTTAACCAATCTAACAATAGCTCATCATGATTCCCTCTGATAAAAACACAGTTTTGTTTTTTACTTAAATGTATCAAATAATCTATAACTTGTGGCGATTCACTCCATCCATCAACATAATCTCCGAGGAAAATAAGATTATCTTCCTTAGTCACTTTGGCTCTTTCAATAATTTGATGCAATGCTCGTAATCCTCCGTGAATGTCGCCTATTACTAATGTTCTACTCATTATTTTTATTGTATTTCATTTTTCTTAAAATTCGCATTGCTTCTTTAAAACTAAGATAAATTATTGGCTTTTTTTGTGCTTTTAAAAAAGGTTTAACTTCAATTAATTTTTGTTTGGCATCATTAAAACCATTTAAATAACATATCATTAGAGTAGAGGATAAATTTTCTAAATCCTTTTCTTCACTTTCTGAGAGGAGAAATCCTTTTTGCAATTTATTAATTAAAACAATAGTAGAATTATAAATATGATGTAGTATTTTTTTATTAAACGCTGGAGGTTCAAAAAGCATTTGGGTTTCCATTTTATAATATCCGTTATCAAAAAAATGTATCGTTAATTTTTCCAATGGATAGTAGCTAGTTTTGTCGTTCAGCCCAAGAGGGACGTATTCAATTATAGTAAAACTTTGCTCATCATAACTTATAGTAACCACATCATGTGCTGAATAAAACAGCTTTACCTGCTCATTAATCAGTTCTATATCAACTCTGGACAAATAAGTTGTATCTCTAATTTTTTTGGGAATTCCGGCCCAACAAATTACAAAAAGTTCTTTGAAAACTTTATACTTTGAAGGCATGTTTTTATGGCGATTATTCGTAAAATCTATAACGCCGTCAAGCGTATAGGCAATGCTGTTTCTTGAACTGTTTTCAATACTGATTACGGTTTCAATATTTTGTTTGGAATGTGGGATTTTCTCTTCCGTAGGCATTGAATTGCTTCCTCTTCTGACAAAAACTGTGTTGGCTAAAATAGTATGAATGTTTTTCTTAAAAAAAGATACTTTGTGCTTTGGCTTAATCGTTACTAAACCAACAACCCTGTCTTTTGGCAAGTTAGGAAAAGGGACATTTTCGTATTGAATTTTAGGTGGGTTTTCTAAATAGGCATTCACTAAATTCTGAATTCGGCTATCGTCAAAAAAGTCATCGCCTGTTATTTCATTTTCTTGGTCTTCTACCCCCACAACTATATAGGAATTATTAGAAGGATTAGAATTTGATAAAGCACAAATGTGTTTTAAAAACTTAGCTTTACCTTCTTTTGTATGCAAATTCAACTGTCGTTTCTTATCATAAAAACTACTCTCATCATTGTGAGCCAATAGGTTTTTTATAAGAAGACGTTTGTTTATCATTTGATTTTTTGATTTAAGAATAACGATTTTTTTATTACAGATTTAATTCAAAAATCTACAATCGTTATTCAACACTCTGCAATCATTAAGGCACTTTACTCCCCATACTTTCCGTCCAAATGGCAAACCAATCTTCTTGTTCTAAATCCAATTCAACGGCTTTCATTAAGGCTTGAATTCGAGCAATATTTACAGTACCAGCCACTGGAATAATCCCTGCCGGATGTTTTAAAATCCAAGCCAATAGTAAAGTGTCAGATCCAAAATGGTATTTATCTACTAATTGGGCTAATAACTTTTTTAATCGTCGAGTTTGTTCTATATCTTCTCTAAAAACTGTTCCTAGAGGATTCCATGACATGGGACGAATTTTGTGCAACTGCATATAATCCAAACTCCCGTCTAGCATAGCTTCATAATGGGTTGCCGAAAACTGAATTTGGTTATAACTAATTTCCGTTTTTTGACGAATAAGCTCGGTTTGTGAAGCTGTAAAATTGGATAACCCAAAGTCAAGAATCTTACCTTCTTTTTTTAGTTTTTCCACCGCTTCCGCAATTTCATCTGCTTCCATTAATGGACTTGGACGATGCAATAACAATACATCCAAATAATCGGTTTGCAAATTTTTTAATGAATTTTCTACTGACCAAATAATGTAGTCTTTGGAGTAATCGTAATATTTAATTGCATTACTTCTACCATTTGTATGCTGAATACCGCACTTTGAAATAAACTGAATCTTACTTCTGTCAATTTTACTTTGTTTAAATGCTTTTCCAAATTCGGCTTCGGTGGTATAATTACCATATATATCCGCATGGTCAAAACTCGTGATTTGATTTTCGACACAAATTTGCAGAAGAAGCTCCATTTCTATAGTCGAGAGGTTTTTATCCCAAATCCCCCAATTCATGGTTCCAGCAATAATAGGTGATAGTTTTGTTAACATTTTGAATTTTTTAAAATTACATTGAAGCTCTTTTCATTTTTTGTTTCTTACAAAATTTTATTATTATGCCTTCCAAAAATAAAAAAGGTTATCAGGTCTTAAAATTATGAAAAGAAAATCATAAATCATCCTTAAAATTGAGGTGTTTTGTAAAGTTTTAACGCATTCTTAACATCTTGTAATGGATTAAATTTTCATTTTTGAATTATTAAATTTATAACTGACACATTTTAGAATAAATAGAGTAACTATGGAAGAAATTGGTACTGCTTTAGACATTAGAGCAATTAATGAGAAAATTGAAAGAGAAAGTGCTTTTATTGAATTGTTGACTACAGAAATGAACAAAGTTATTGTAGGTCAAAAACACATGGTAGAGCGTTTATTAATTGGACTTTTAGGACAAGGACATATCCTTTTGGAAGGAGTTCCTGGTTTGGCAAAAACTTTAGCGATAAACACATTATCTCAAGCGGTTCAAGGAAGCTTTAGCAGAATTCAGTTTACGCCCGATTTATTACCTGCCGATGTTGTTGGTACAATGATTTATAACATTAAAGCCAATGAGTTTTCCATAAAAAAAGGACCTATTTTTGCCAACTTTGTTTTAGCCGATGAGATCAATCGTGCGCCTGCTAAAGTACAATCAGCTTTACTAGAAGCGATGCAAGAAAAACAAGTGACCATTGGTGATACTACTTTTAAATTGGACAGACCGTTTTTAGTTTTAGCCACTCAAAACCCAATTGAGCAAGAAGGAACTTATCCTTTACCCGAAGCACAAGTGGACCGTTTCATGCTTAAAACTGTTATTGATTATCCAAAAATTGACGAAGAAAGAATGGTTATTCGCCAAAACTTAAAAGGTGCTTACGAAAAAGTAAATGCTGTAGTTTCAGTTGACCAAATTCTTCGTGCACAAGAAGCGGTTCGCGAAGTATATATGGATGAAAAAATTGAAAAATACATTCTAGACATCATCTTTGCAACTCGTTATCCTGAGAAATACAAATTAGAAAGTGTTAAACCGCTTATCAGTTTCGGAGCATCTCCTCGTGGAAGTATCAATTTAGCAAATGCTGCTAAGTGTTATGCGTTTATCAAACGTCGTGGTTATGTTATTCCGGAAGATGTTCGTGCCGTAGTTCACGATGTATTGCGTCACAGAATAGGAATTACCTACGAAGCCGAAGCCGAAAACATCACTTCGGTTGACATCATCAACAAAATCGTAAACGAAATTGAAGTACCTTAGTCAGTGATCCGTTTTCTGTTACCAGTTAGCTAATTATCATTGCTAAAACACTGAGAACCGACAACCGACAACTTAAAAAATGGAAACAAAAGACCTTCTCAAAAAAGTTCGTAAAATAGAAATCAAAACCCGAAGACTGAGTGATCATATCTTCTCGGGCGAATACCATACGTCTTTTAAAGGCCGTGGTATGACTTTTTCAGAAGTACGCCAATACCAATTTGGCGATGATATTCGTGCCATCGATTGGAATGTGACTGCTCGTTATAACGAACCTTATGTAAAAGTTTTTGAAGAAGAACGCGAATTAACCATGATGTTAATGGTGGATATTTCGGGTTCAGAAAGTTTTGGTACCAAAAACCAATTGAAAAGTGAAATTGTAACCGAAATTGCGGCAACAATGGCTTTTTCGGCTACACAAAACAACGATAAAATTGGTCTGATTTTATTTTCTGACCAAATCGAATTATATATTCCGCCTAAAAAAGGAAAATCACACGTACTACGAATTATCCGAGAACTTATTGAGTTCCAACCGAAGAGTAAAAAAACAGATTTATCCCAAGCGTTGAAGTTTTTATCGGGAACACAAAAAAAGAAAGCAATAGTATTTGTTATTTCTGATTTTATGGTAGAAGATGATTATGAAAAAACCTTGAAAATTGCCAGCAAAAAACACGATATCACTGGTGTTCGTGTTTACGATATTCGAGAAGAAAAAATGCCAAATATTGGAATGGTTGAAATGGAGGATGCAGAAACGGGAGAAATTTTAGTGGTAAATACAAGTTCTAAAAGGGCCCGTATGAGTTATGAAAAAGAATATCAAAATAAAGTGAATTACTTTAAAGATATTTTTTCAAAATGTGGCTCAGGAACAGTAAATACGCGTGTTGACGAAAGTTATGTAACAAAATTGTTGAGTTATTTTAAATCAAGATAGAGAAATAAGATTGATGATTAATGATTTAAGATTGCAGATTTATTAGGATTGAAATGGACAAATTTAAATTAGAAGAACGATTGATTGATTTTGCTTCCAACATAATTTTATTTACAAATCATGTTGATAAATCATATTCTGGAAATCATTTGGTTGGACAAATTGTTCGTTCATCAACTTCACCTGCTTTAAATTATGGTGAAGCACAAAGTGCAGAAAGCAAAAAAGATTTTATTCACAAAATGGGTATTTGCCTAAAAGAATTAAGAGAAACTTTTAATTGTTTAAAAATTATTGAAAGAGCAAAACTAACAACCAACATAGAATTAATCAATAAATTAAAAATAGAAGTCAACGAGCTTATATCAATCTTTGTTTCAAGCATTAAAACTGCTAAAACAAATTCTGAAATCAAAAATCGTTAATCTTCATTCAACAATTAAAATGAAGTTCAAAATATACATATTTCTTTTACTCCTATCAACGTCACTTTTTGCTCAAAAAGTAAGGACATCTATTGATTCTGCTGAGAAAAAAATTGGTGCTGAATTCAAGCTTACTTTAAAAACAGAAGTTGATACTTTATCTAAAGTAAAATTCCCTGAAGCTAAGAATTTTGGAGCTTTAGAAGTGATTCAATCCTACAAGATTGATACTGTTAAAAACGGTGCTCGTTATGAATTAATCAAAAAATATGGTTTAACACAATTTGACAGCGGTAAATACATCATTCCAAAAATTCCTGTTTTAATAAACGGAAAACCAATTTTTTCGGATAGCATTAAAATAGAAGTTAATACTATTCAAGTAGATACCTTAAAACAAAAAATGTATGACATCAAAGACATTGCTGAAGTTGAAAGCCCCTTGGGAACCTGGTGGTATTATATTTTAATTTTATTAGTGATAATTGTTGCTGGATTTTTTATTTATAAATTCATTAAGAAAAGACAAAACCAACCCAAAGTTGAAGAAATTATTTTCAAATCACCCATTGAAAAAGCTACTACTTTATTGCAACAATTAGAAACAAAAGGGCTTTGGCAAAAAGGAGAAATCAAAGATTATTATTCGGAACTAACCGACATTGCTCGTAATTATATTGAAGAAGAAATCAATATTCCAGCCATGGAAAGTACTACTTCGGAACTCATTGAAGGATTACGAAAAGCTTCCAAACAAAAGAAATTAAAACTCTCTAACGAAACTGTTGAAAACCTTGAAAAGGTTTTAAAACAAGCAGATTTAGTAAAATTTGCTAAAGTAAAACCCTTAGATTACGAAATTGAAGAGGATAAAAAACGCATTTCAAATTCTATTGTAACCATTCACAAATCTATTCCTGAAATTGTGGAAGAAAACGATGAATTAGCACTTTGGAACGAACAACAAAAAGAACTAGCGCGCTTACAAAAACTTAAAAAACAAAAACGCAACAGAATTATTTCAACAGTTGGAATTATTTTAGGAATGCTAATACTAATAATAATAGGATTAATCTATTTCAAAGGAATAGACTATGTAAAAGATAATTTCCTAGGTAATCCAACCAAAGAATTAGTAGAAGGCGAATGGATTTATAGCGAATATGGAAATCCTGGTGTAAAAGTAGAAACTCCAAAAGTATTAAAAAGAATAGAGGCATTAAAATCATTGCCAAATACAACAGCAGCGATGATTAAAGAGATGCAAACATTTGTTTACGGCAATATTTTAGAAGATTTTTATATCACCGTTTCCACTATCAAATACAAGCAAGAAACAAAAATAGATTTGGATAAAACTGCCGATAATTATTTGAATCTACTACAAAATCAAGGCGCACAAAACATTATCACAAAAACCGAAGATTTTGATACCCAAAAAGGAATTTCGGGTAAAAAAGCGTATGGAACTTTGACCGTTTTAGATAAAATAAAAGGAAAATCAACTAAAATGTATTATGAACTATTGCTGTTTAGTCAAAATGGAGGTTTACAAACCATTTTAGTAATGCATAGAGAAGAAGACAAATATGGTCAACAAATAGCAGAAAGAATGCTGAATTCAGTAGAATTACAAACAACAGAATAATCATGAAAGAAGTAAGTTTTTTAAATCCTGAATTTTTCTGGTTGTTTCTATTACTTCCATTGGCTATAGCATGGCAAATTTGGAAAAGTAAACAACAAACCGCTACATTGAAAATTAGTTCCGTGAATGGTTTTAAATCACAAAAATCATTATTGGCTAAACTAAAACCATTCTTATTTGTGCTTCGGTTGTTAGCCTTTAGTTCTTTGATTATAGCCATGGCACGACCAAGAAAAGTTGACATAAGCAGCCAAACCAAATCCACAAAAGGAATTGACATTGTAATGGCGATTGACGTTTCGGGAAGTATGTTGGCGAAAGATTTAAAACCCAACCGCATGGAAGCACTGAAAAAAGTAGCCGCCAATTTTGTGGAAGGAAGACCAAATGATAGAATAGGATTAGTAGTTTATGCTGCCGAAGCTTACACTAAAACACCTGTTACTAGTGATAAAGCTATTATTCAAGATGCAATCAATGGCATAAAATATGATAACGTGCTGCAAGACGGTACCGGAATTGGAATGGGTTTAACAACGGCTGTAAACAGATTAAAAGATAGCAAAGCCAAAAGCAGAGTTATAATTCTACTAACTGATGGTGTAAATAATGCAGGATTTATTGAGCCAGAAACAGCTTCGCAAATTGCTAAAGAATATGGTATAAAAGTTTACACTATTGGTATTGGGACTAATGGTGATGCTATGTTTCCCTATGCTTATGCGCCAAATGGCGGCTTTTTATTTAAAATGATGCCAGTTGAGATAGATGTAAATTTATTGCAAGCCATTGCCCGAAATACAGGAGGGAAATATTTCAGAGCGAACAGCAATAGCAAATTAGAATCTATTTATAGCGAAATAAATAAATTAGAAACAACTGAAATTCAAGAATTAAAATTCTATGATTATGACGAAAAATACAGACCATTTGTTTGGATAGCTGGTATTTTAGTTTTGATAGAATTTGGATTAAGAAACACTGTTTATAGAAGTTTTATATAAAACAATTATGTACGAATTAGAAGAAAAAGGGTATTTGTATTTCTTGATTGTCATTCCAGTATTGACAATGCTTTTCTTGTATGTTCAATTGTGGAAAAGAAAAAAACAACGCGAGTTTGGCGACTTAGATTTAATTAAAAAATTAAGTCCAGAGAAATCTATTTTTAAACCAGTTTTGAAATTTGTAGTTGTGCTTTTGGCTATAACTTTTTTAATTATTGGTTTAGTGAATCCAAAAATTGGTACTAAACTAGAAACTGTGAAAAGAGAAGGAATTGATATTGTTTTTGCGATTGATGTTTCAAAAAGTATGTTAGCCGAAGACGTGGCACCAAGTCGATTAGAAAAAAGTAAACAATTAGTTTCTCAAATTATCAACAATCTTGGAAGTGACAGAATAGGAATTATAGCATATTCTGGCAGTGCTTTTCCTGTGTTGCCAATTACAACAGATTACAGTGTGGCCAAAATGTTTCTGCAAGGAATGAATCCTGGGGTAATCTCAGCACAAGGAACATCAATAGACCAAGCAATAAATTTAGCCACAACTTTCATAGATAAAAAAGATAAAACTAATAAGTTACTCATCATTATTACTGATGGTGAAGATCATTCCAACGATGCTGTTGATGCTGCTGAAGAAGCAAAAAAATTAGGGCTAAAAATAATAACTATTGGAGTTGGAACTGAAAAAGGAGGACCAATTCCATTAAAAGAAAACGGAATAACCTCTAGTTTTAAGAGGGATGATAATGGCGAAGTTGTCATCACCAAGAGAGATTCAGAAGTACTAAAAAATATTGCAAAAGCAACTGGAGGCGGTTATGTAGATGGAGATTCTACAAAAACCGTTTTAGATTATGTAAAAAATGCTTTAGATAATATACAAAAAACAGAATTTGAAAGTACGCAAATGGCTGATTTCAAATCGCAGTTTCAATGGTTTCTAGGCTTTGGTTTTTTCTTGTTATTTTTAGATGTTATTATTTTAGAAAAGAGAACCAATTGGGTTAAAAAAATGAATTTATTTAACGAAAAGGAATAAATGAAAAAGTTATTTTTATATAGTCTGATTCTGATTTCCTTTCTAGCGCAAGCCCAAAAAAAGGAAAACGATAAAAATTTGCCGAAAGGGAACAATGCCTTCGTTGAAAAAAATTATGCTGATGCTGAAACAGAATACCGTATTTCAGAAGCTAAAAATCCCAAGAAGTCTATTGCTCCATATAATTTAGGAAATGCTATCTATAGACAAAATCAAGCAGAAGAAGCTAAATATCATTATGCTAAAGCACTTAAAAATGCTAAAACTCGTGAAGAAAAACACCAAGCTTTTCACAATTTAGGCAATACTTTGATGAAAGAGAAAGATTATTCAGGTGCCGTAGAGGCCTATAAAAACGGGCTCAGAAACAATCCAAACGATGAAGAAACTCGATATAACTATGCCTTGGCCAAATTATATTTGAAAAACAATCCGCCAAAGAAAGATGACAAAAAGAACAAGGATAAAGATAAAAAAGACGACAAAAAAGACAAAAAGGATAAAGATAAGGACAAAGACAAGAAAGACGATAAAAAAGACGGAAACGATAAAGACAAGGACAAAAAAGACAGCAAAAACGATAAAAATCAACAAGACAATAAAAATCAAAACGGAAACAAACCTCAACCACAACCTAATGGTGTTTCTAAACAACGATTAGAAAATTTGCTTGATGCTGTCAATAATGAAGAAAAAAAAATTCAGGATAAGGTAAACAAACAAAAAGTACAAGCTAATCCAAAAAAAGCGGAAAAAGATTGGTAGTTCTATATCTATTTTGAAAATATGTTAATCTGAAAATTTGAAAATGAGAAGGATAATAATATTACTATTTTTAACGACCAATTCAATTTGGGCTCAAGTACAATTTGAAGCCAAAGTGAGCAAAAATTCTTTGGGTGTCAACGAAAGACTTCGTATAGAATTTACCATGAATGCTGATGGAGATAACTTTCAGCCGCCAAATTTTGAAGCCTCAGGTTTAAGGGTTGTGGGAGGACCAAGTCAATCGGTTAGCCAATCATGGATAAACGGAAGAAGTACCTTTAATAAATCCTATATTTATATTTTATTGCCAACACAAAAAGGAGCTTTAACGATAAAACAAGCTTCAATTGAAATCAACGGTCAAGTTTATAAAACATCGCCGCTAAAAATCAACGTAACTAATGCGGTTGAAATTCCAAAAGATCCAAACGAAATGCCCGCCATCAGTGCCGATGATAATCTTTATTTGGTTGCTGATATTTCAAAAACAAATCCTTACCTCAACGAACCCATTACTGTAGTTTATAAATTATATTTCAGCTACAATATTGGAATAACTAATTGGAGAGAATTAAACAAACCAAAATACAATGATTTTTGGAGCCAAAATATTGATATCAAACAACTAAAAGCCGAAGACGGTATGTTCAAAGGCGAGCGTTATCGTTATGTAGTATTAAGAAAAACCGTATTATATCCAACAAAATCAGGAAAACTAGAAATTGAACCGCTTTCTTTAGATATAGATTGTCAAGTACCAACTAACAGAAGAAATTTTTGGGGACAAGCTTTGATGACCGAAGACAGCAAGAGAGTTTCTGCCGGAAGCAAAATTATTACTGTAAAAGCATTGCCAGAAAAAGGGAAACCTGATGATTTTACTGGTGCGGTTGGACGTTTTGATTTTAGAGTGAAACCTTCTAAAACCTTATTAAAAAATGGGGAGTCTTTTGATTTAGATTTGAGTGTAGTAGGTACCGGAAATTTAAAATTATTTACGTTACCAAAACCTGTTTTACCCTCAGCTTTGGAAATGTATGATCCAGTTCACGATGAAAAAGTATCAACTCCATTAACTGGAATGACGGGAAAAATTGCTGACAAATACACCATAATTCCTCAATATAAAGGCAATTATCAAATAAAACCGTTGCGCTTTAGTTATTTTGATTTAAATACAAATAGCTACAAAACAATAGCATCTCAACCCATAACCATTACTGTTTTAGATGGTCCAAGCGTTGCAAGTTCTGGAACAACAAATCCAAATAATGTTGCCAAAAACAAAATAGAAGTAGCAAAAACATTTGCTTACAACAAACAGCAAACAATTTTAGAGCCAAAGGTAAAAGATGATTTTCTTGGGTCAAGTTTGTTTTATTCTTTGGTAATGTTACCATTTTTAGCCATACCGTTATTAATTGTTGGTAAACGAAGAAAAGAAGCTTCAGACAATGATATACTAGGCAATAAAATCAAAAAATCAAACGCTTTGGCGAAGAAATATTTATCAGAAGCCAAAAAGCATTTGGGCAATAAAGAACCATTTTATATTGCTTTGGAAAAAGCATTACACAACTTCCTGAAAGCAAAACTCAATATTGAAACTTCGGATATGAGTAAAGAAAAAATTTCAGAAATTCTTAAATCTAAAAATGCTGAATCTGAAACGATTTCTGATTTTATCAGGTTGACTGAAAATTGTGAATTAGCTCGATATGCTATATCCTCGGAAAGCGCCATTCAACAAGATTATGAAAAAGCTGTTGCTATTATTTCAGAACTTGAAAAACAACTTAAATAACTAGAATCATGAAGAAACTATTTTTTTTATTGTTATTCTTTACACAAATTATAGCGGCACAATCTCCTTTTGAACAAGGAAATCAATACTACCAAAAAGAAAATTATCAGGCGGCAATTTCAAGTTTTGAAAACATCATAAACTCAAAAAAACAATCGGCTGAAGTGTATTTTAACCTTGGCAATTGTTATTACAAATTACACAAAGTGGCTCCTGCTATTTACAATTATGAAAAAGCATTACTGTTAAGTCCCAATGATAACGAAATTAAAACAAACCTTGATTTTGCGCGAAAAATGGCTATTGATGATATCAAAGTCATTCCTAAAGTTGGTTTCAACAAAATGATTGCTGATTTTACCTCAAAATATTATTATGATACTTGGGCATGGATTGCCGTTGTATTTGCTTTTTTATTTTTAGCTTTTTTTGCTGGTTATTATTTTTCAGAAAAAACAATTTTGAAACGTATTTTCTTTTTTGGAATGTTCGTTTGGTTACTCGGTATATTTCTTAGTGCTGCTTCGGGTTTTTATGAAAAAAACCGAATGAATAACGAAAAACCAGCCATAGTTTTTGCAGAAACTACCTCTGTAAAAAGCGAACCAAAAGCTTCTAGTAATGATGCGTTTCTTTTACATGAAGGAACAAAAGTTTATATTTTAGAAAGCATTGCTAACTGGAAAAAAATCGAACTTACTGATGAAACTACTGGTTGGATTGAGGAAAATGCTATAAAAGAAATAAAGAATTAGTATTCAGTATGTGTATCTTTGCAAACTAATTTTGATTTCGATTAAATCCTTCAAAAATCTTAAATCGTAAATCAACAATCATAATTCACGTGTCAAGAGACGAACAATTAAAAAACCGCTGGGAAAAGGTCGTACAAATCCTTTCTAATCAGTTTGCTGAAGGAGATGTTTTAGATTTAGACGCTATAATATATTTGATTGGTGTTCAAGAATTAGGTAAAGTTCATCAAACTTTTAAAAAAGATGAAAAACTCAACTTAATGCACATAGCTATTTGTCGTTTGTTAGAACCTTATGGGTACTATGAATTCGATTTTTTTGATAAAGAAGGTTGGCCACACTACAATGTAAAAGAAGAATTGCCGCCACTAAAAGCTGGAGAACAATCAGTTTTGATGAAAGAAGCCATTGTAAACTATTTTATGGAAAGAGAAGTTATTGATTGATGATTTGAGATTAACGATTTAAGATTTTTGAAGTTTTTTTTAAAATCTGCCATCAGCAATCATTAATCATCATTCTAAAATCAGAACTTTTACCTAAATTTGCATTTTTACAAAATGACTGATGATAGATAAGATTAAAGAACACATAGAAGAAGCTAAAGCATTCAATACAAAAAATAAAGAAGCTTTAGAAATTTTTCGTATCAAGTACTTAGGAAGTAAAGGTTTGTTAAAAGAACTATTTTCTGAGTTTAAAAATATTCCGAACGACCAGAAAAAAGATTTTGGTCAAGTTATCAATACGTTGAAAATGGTTGCCGAAGAGAAGGTAAAAACCATTCAACAAGAATTAGAAAGCAAAGAAGAAGTAAAAAGTTTGTATGGCGATTTATCAAGACCTGCTGAGCCCATTACCATCGGTTCACGTCATCCAATATCATTAGTAAAAAATCAAATTATTGATATCTTTTCCACCATAGGATTCAACGTTTCCGAAGGTCCAGAAATTGAGGACGATTGGCACAATTTCACTGCCTTAAATTTACCAGAATATCATCCTGCAAGAGACATGCAAGACACGTTTTTTATACAAACAAATCCAGATGTATTATTAAGAACACACACGTCATCAGTTCAAGTGCGTTATATGGAAAACCATAAACCGCCAATTAGGACTATATCTCCAGGAAGAGTTTTTCGAAATGAAGCGGTTTCATCCCGTTCTCACTGTATTTTTCATCAAGTAGAAGGATTGTATATTGACAAAGACGTTTCCTTTGCCGACTTAAAACAAACACTTTTATATTTCACCGAAGAAATGTTTGGCAAGTCAAAAATTCGTTTAAGACCTAGTTATTTCCCTTTTACTGAACCAAGTGCAGAAGTAGATATTTATTGGGGTTTAAAAACAGAAACTGACTATCGTATCACTAAAGGAACGGGTTGGTTAGAAATTATGGGTTGCGGAATGGTTGATCCAAATGTATTGAAAAACTGTGGTATCAATCCTGAAGAATATAATGGTTTTGCCTTCGGAATGGGAATTGAGCGTATTGCTATGTTATTATACCAAATAAGCGATATTCGAATGTTTTATGAAAACGACGTGCGTTTCTTAGAGCAATTCAAATCGAGTATTTAGATTTAAGAATGATGATTGACGAATGTGGAATGTAGATTTTTATAACTTCTAAAATCAAAAATCGTTAATCAAAAATCAACAATCCTATGAAATCCGACATATTAATTCCAACCGTAGAAAACGTTTTCCTTGCTGCCATTCAAGAATGGAGTGATGATTTCATGGATAAGGTTTGGAATGTATATCTTGTGAATGATTCTGACTATGATTTAGACAGCGTAATGGTCGTTTCTAAAGCTTTTGGAACACTTGATGGAGAAATGAAAAAAACAGCGCTCTTACGTCATGCTTTTATGCAAATTCCGGCAGTATCTGTTGTGAAGATTGAGATGATTGAAAATAAAGTATTGCGATTAAACAATGAATTTATGGTAACTTACTTTATAGGCGGCACATTATATGATAAGAAATTCATCTTCAAAGCTCAATCCATCACTCCCGATTATGTAGAAGAAGTTCCGATATTGTTCATGGATGGAGTAATAGTTATGTAAATTACTAGTTCTCGTTTTCTTTATTATTACTTTTAAAAAAAGTAGACCAACTGTTGTTTTTTGGATCTTTTCCTTTCCAAAAAAGATAACCCATTACAAATATTCCAACAACTACATTTAGAATAAGTTTCCAATAAATATTACTGTTCCCCATTTCTTCAGCCAAAGTTTTTTCACTCATAAAAATTGACATTATTGACATGAATAAACCCCAAAACAATCCAATTTTAATTTGGTAGTTCCATCTTTCGCTCATCTTAATCTAGTTTTTCAGTTAGTTTCTTAAATACTTTTTTAGCCTCTTTCCCTTCATACAAAATCTCATAAACAGCATCTATAATTGGCGTTTGTGCCTTATATTCTTGGTTTAATTTGTAGGCGCTTTTTACAGCATAATAGCCTTCAGCAACCATTGACATTTCCATCATTGCTGATTTTACGGTGTAACCTTTTCCAATCATGTTTCCAAACATTCTATTTCTAGAGAAAACAGAATAACCAGTTACTAATAAATCCCCTAAGTAAGCCGAATTATTGATGTTACGTTTCATCTTGTGTACTTTTCGGATAAACTTTTTCATCTCTCTGATAGCATTGCTCATAATAACAGATTGAAAGTTATCACCATAACCCAAACCATGTGCAATTCCGGCAGCAATGGCATAAATATTTTTTAACATAGCAGCATATTCGGTGCCTATAATATCATCTGAGATTTTGGTTTTAATGTAGTTACTAGCAAGAACTTTTGCTACCACTTTTGCCTTCTTTGCATCGCCACAAGCAATTGTTAAGTAAGAAAGACGTTCCAAGGCTACTTCTTCCGCGTGACACGGACCTGTAATGACACCAATATTTTCAAATGGGATATCAAATTTTTTATTAAAATGTTCTCCCACAATTAGGAACGTTTCAGGAACAATACCTTTAATGGCAGAGAATATTACTTTATCTTTTAAATCAACTGAGAGTTTTTCTAATTCTGTGCTAAGGAAAGCTGAGGGAATAGCAAAAATCAAATAATCGGCATAAGCAACAGCTTCGTTGATATCATTAGTAAGTAGTAATTTATTGACATCAAACTCAACAGAACTTAGGTAATTAGGGTTGTGTTTCTCTGTTTTTATATGGTCAATTGCAGATTGACTTCTC
>Ga0209499_1000342_pt1 | contig 34641 bp, 50 predicted proteins | sample C_130208_EF_Meta_FD_187306 | JGI IMG/M metagenome (GOLD analysis project Ga0209499, IMG submission 187306) | Freshwater microbial communities from Lake Croche, Canada to study carbon cycling - C_130208_EF_MetaG (SPAdes) (version 2) | ecosystem: Environmental > Aquatic > Freshwater > Lake... | reverse complement strand
GATGCGGTCATTGATCGGATCGAGAACGGCGACACGTTTCAGTCGATCGCGACAGAGCTTGGCATTTCGCGGCAGATGCTTGGAATGACCCTGAACAGAACGCCGGGTGTGCGCGAGCGGATCATTGTGGCCCGCCGGGGGCGGGCGGAGAGGTGGGCGGAGGAGACGCTCGACATTGCTGACAACGTGCCCGAAGACCCGAACGCGATCAATAAGGCCAAGATCCGCATAGACACTCGGCGGTGGCTGGCGGGGGTCGATGACCCCGACCGCTTTGGCGTCAAGACGGCGCAGGTGAATATCAGCATTGGCGGCTTGCACCTCGACGCCCTGCGCAAGGTGCAGTCAGAGATTGCGATCACCATCAGCGAACCGGCAGACCAAACGGCCAACGAGCCCATAGACGCGGAGGCTGTCGATGTCACCGATGAGTGAGGGCGATAAGCCAGCGATCCAGCGCACCCTAATGGACTTCGGCCCAGACGATGACTTTATCCTGATCAGGTCTGACGCCAAGGGTGAGGTGACGACCGTCACCTCTCTCAGCGAAGACGACGCCATCGACCTACTGCGCGAGATGGCGGACGAGATCGAGATCGACGGCTTTGAGCCTTTGGTGCAGGAGCGGGTGAATTGACGGCGCGCGAAGAGCGCGACAAGGCCATGGCGGGCCCGGCTCCGCCGTTGCCGGATGCGAATGCCTTCGTTGATTGGGTGCGCCGCTACCGTGACGATCCTGTGCTGTTTGCCAAGGAGGTGCTGGGGATCGATCTCGACCCATGGCAGGCCGAGGTGATGATGGCCGTGGCCACCGGCGAGCGCCGCATCTCGATCCGTTCCGGCCACGGCGTTGGCAAGTCGACGACGGTGGCCATCTTGTGCATCTGGTTCTTGCTGACCCGCTACCCGGTCAAGATCGTGATCACGGCACCGACCAGCGCGCAGCTCTTCGACGCCTTGTTTGCCGAGATTAAGCGCTGGGTGAACCAGCTGCCGGAGCAGCTCCAAGAGCTGCTGATCGTGAAGAGCGACCGCATTGAGATCAAGGCTGCGCCGGAAACCGGCTTTATATCGGCACGGACGAGCCGCGCAGAGAGCCCAGAGGCCCTTGCTGGCATTCACGCTGACCATGTTCTGCTGATTGCCGACGAGGCCTCTGGTGTGCCGGAGGCGGTGTTTGAGGCTGCGGCGGGGTCGATGTCTGGCACTGAGGCTGCCACGATCCTTCTTGGCAACCCGACGAGATCCAGCGGCTTTTTCTTTGACACGCACAACCGGCTCAAAGAGCACTGGTGGACCAAGCGCGTGTCGTGCGTGGATAGCCCCCGCGTGTCCAAGGTCTACGTCGAGGAGATGAAACAGCGGTACGGCGAGGACAGCAACGCCTTCAGGGTGCGCGTTCTTGGCGAGTTCCCCCTGTCCGACGACGACACCGTCATTCCCATGCACTTGATTGACGCGGCGATGAACCGCGACATCGTCGAGGACGACAAGGCCCCGGCAATCTGGGCTTTGGATGTGGCGCGTTTTGGCACTGACCGATCGGCCCTGGCGAAGCGCCGGGGTCAGGTGATCACCGAGGTGAAGCGGTGGGCGGGTCTCGATCTGATGCAGCTCACCGGCGCCGTTGTGGCCGAGTACCAATCGCAGCCGACCTACCTGCAGCCGGTCGAGATCTTGGTGGACAGCATTGGCCTTGGATCTGGCGTTGTTGACCGCTTGCGCGAGCTCAAGCTGCCCGCGCGCGGCATTAACGTCAGCGAGAGCCCGTCGATGAAGGGTACCTATATCAACCTGCGGGCCGAGCTGTGGTTTGCGACGAAGGCCTGGCTGGAGCAGCGCGGCTGCCGCCTGCCCAAGGATGAGGATCTGATGGCAGAGCTTGCCGGTCCGCGCTTTAAGTTCAGCAGTTCTGGCAAGATGCAGGTCGAGAGCAAGGGCGACCTGAAGAAGCGCGGGCTGCGCTCGCCTGACCTTGCTGACGCTGTCGTGATGACCATGGCAGCTGACGCTGCCGTGGCCCTCTACGGCTCCTCCTCGAGCGGCAACTGGAACAAGCCAATGAAGCGCGGCTTGAAGGGCGTTGCCTGATCCGGCCCCTGCATTCCTCTACAACTCTCGGTAGTGTATGCTGCGCGCAGCATACATATGGCTAGGCGAGGGTGATCCTGTGATGAAGACCAGCAAATCTATTGGCCAGCGCTGCTGATGGGGGTCTTCGATTTCCTCGCCCCAAAGGCGGACGGCCTCGCATATAATCCTATGGGGTTGCCTGCCGGGGCAAATCCTGAAATCGATCCTATTGTCGGCCATGATGAGCTTGGCCAAAAGATCCGAAGATCTCGGTTCGATGGCACCGAATACCTGTTTGAGCCCACCGCACCCAAAACACAGTCTGCCATCAAGGGCGCATATCGATCCGTGCGGGATGACCCTGTCGGCACTGCCAGCGGCCTAGCCAATGGCGTGGCCAAAGGTATTTGGGATGCCATCTCAGTCCCCGCCAATGCCATGGCAGGCAAGCCGGTCTCTTACGGCGACATTGGGAGTATGGCTGGCCTAGTAACCCTCGGCGCTGGTGCTGGCCCCTCACCAGAGGGCGCTCTGCGGATGGGCATGGACTTCCCCAGGTCTGCGATGATTGGCCACAACGGCGGCCCAGTGATGCGCCCTGGCGTTGAGACAATGGGTTGGCCCGCCGGGTCTCTGCCGGAATACCGGGGCGCGGCCCCTAACCGCACAACGGAATACCCGCGCTATGAGCCGACGAAGCCCACCGATCGCATGGCACGCCTGATTGGGTCAACAGAAGACCCGGCGCATCCGATCCATTCGACATTTGACAGCTATATCGGCAGGGGCCAGACCCTGGGCGGGTCAGATTGGTACAACAGCGAAGAGATGCGTAACTGGTTCATGGATCAGTATGGCGAAGGCGCTGGCGATACATTATGGCGTGATTATATCGACACGGTCGGCGCGACATCCACCGGCTCAGATGTGCCATCAAATATGCGCAATGCGAGTTTCTACTTTAATCTGGCCCCCGGCCCGCGTCGGGCGGTGGCTGAACGTGTTTCGCTCGGCGGCATCACACCGGCAGACGCAGCAAAAGAGCTTGGCATCAATGTGCCCAATGCCCCCGACAACTATCGTTATGGCCACGTCATGCAGGGCAACCATGCCAAGAACATACTGGCCCAACTTGATGGACGGTGGGTTGAAACCCCCCCGGCGGGCCTGACTAAGGGCGAGCGGAGCAATTGGCTGAAAGCTAACCCGAAGGTGAAGGGCTTCCGTAATGACTTGCTTGGATCTGAGGCAAACATCGCTGCCGACAAGCACTTTATGCGCATTCTCGCAATGAGCGATGGCGGAACCGACTTTCTATCAGCTCAGGCTGGCCTCTCCGGCGCTAACCTTGAAAGGCTAAGGAATGCCTACGGCGATGCCATTGACCCCTATATCAAGACCCGCAAGACGGGCACGGGCCAGATGGTCACCGAGGCAAACCTATACAAGGCTGCGCAGGATGGCGTTCTGAAGGATACTTCGCTCTTCAAGGATGTCCCTCAAGCATGGCTCGATGTGCCGAACGCCAACGAGTACTCCTCACTTGAAACGATGGCCCAACGCCTCTCTGCGGCACGGGGGATGACACCGGCGCAGTTCCAGGCGAACCTGTGGATGGGTGCGGGCGACGTAACGGGCCTGGCAGATGAGAGCCAGGGCACGTTTATGGATCTCTTCCGGCGCACGCTTGATAAGCGCGCCAGGGAGCGCGGCACTGACCGCTTGGGGCAGTTCACTGACTTTGCTGCGCGCAACTCTCCGTTGGCCGTTCCACTTGGCGTGGGTGGCACCGCAACGGCCCTGGGTGGCGGGCTGCTATCTCGTGACCCACGGGAAGAATACTGATGGCGACCCATCATAACACCAAAGGCACCCGCCCATGACCGACATGCTCGACATGTTCCTGAAGTACGTCATCTTCCCCGTCGCGGGTTTCGTGTGGATGCTGCACACAAAGCTGCAGGCCCACGCGACCAAGCTGGCGGTGATGGAAGCGCAGATCGAGGCTGGCAAGCAGGCGCATGACCGCGAGTTCCGCGATATGCGGCGGACGCTGGACGCCATTGTGACCAAGCTCGACAGCATCGAAGCCGCGTTGCGGAAATAGCCTGGTAACCCTGGACCGAAGACGCGCCGCTCACAAGGTTGGCAGGGTTGGCGAGCTCCTCGCGGCATACATCCTCGAGCGCAACGGCATCCAGGTGGCCAACGTCAACCGCGACGAACACGACTTCTGGATCAGGACGCCAAGCGGCAGGCTGCTGACGGTACAGGTCAAGACGGCATCGATGGCAAAAAATGACACATTCAGCTTTTTTAAGGGCAATGTGACGGCCAACACCAACATTGTGGCCCTGGTCGCACTGCCACCAGAGGTTGTGCTAATATACCCCGGCGACCAGATGCAGCAGCGCTGCGCGGTTGGCCAATTCACGCCTGAGCACATGGCCTCGTCGATCAAGGAGCACCTACAATGAAAACCTGGTCGGCGCGCAGCCTAAAGGGCCTCGAGGGCATCCACCCTGATCTGCGCAAGATCATGGACCGTGCGCTGGAGATCAGCCCAATCGACTTTGTGATCACCGAAGGCCTGCGCACCAAGGCGCGCCAGGTTGAGATGGTCGCGAAGGGCGCATCTAAGACGATGAAGAGCCGCCACATCACCGGCCATGCCGTGGATCTGGTGCCCCTTCTGGACCTCGACAAGGACGGCAAGATCGAGGTCGAGGAGATGTATAACTGGCCCGTAATGCGCAAGCTGGCCCCATGGGTCGTCCTGGCCGCCAAGGATGTGCACATCCCGATCGAGTGGGGCGGCACTTGGACGACATTTCCCGACGGCCCGCACTACCAGCTGCCGTTCAAAGCCTACCCGTAACATAGAATGGAAAAACACATGTCTGGCGATCAAATCGGCGGCATCGTCCGCGCTCTCATTGCCGCCATTGGCGGTTACGCAATCGGCAAGGGCTGGGCTGACGCCGAGCTTGTCGCCACCGTTGGCGGCGCGGGCGCCACGATTGCCGCCGGTGCATGGTCCTACATGGCCAAGCGCAAGGTTGCGGCTCCTCAGTGATCTGGTCGGCGATCATCAGGGCGGTCACCGTGATCTTTGGCATCTTGCTCGGTGGAGCAGTTGCTAAGGGGAGCGGGGCTGCTGTGGCAGTCGCCAAGGCAAAGGATGTTGACCGTGAGCATGCCAATCAGATCCGCGACCATGTTGACGCTGTGCGCGCTGATCCTATCAGCCTGCAGCCCGCAGATCTCCGTGGATACAGAGACTGAGCGCGAGGTGTGCATCCAGTGGCGCGACAGTCTGCCTGGCAGATCGCGTCACGACACCGAGCAGACGCAGGCCGAGATTGGCCGCGCTTACGACATTCAGGCTGCGGCCTGCCCGAAGCTGAAAAGGTTTAACTAATGGATACGACAACCGGGCGGATCATCACGCCAAAGATGGTCACAGCGGCACAGAACAAGAAGACGCTCGACCGCGTTGCGGCTGATTGGAACCTTGGCCCGGAGAAGGCCTCGCCGAAGCCAGGCGCGAACCCAGAATACTGGGCCCGTCTTGCCGAGATCTGGGGCATCTCTGACGGCGAAGCGCGCCGCCAGCTCTGCGCCAACTGCGACTATTTCGAGAACACGCCGGAGATGATACGCGCCATGGAGGCCATCCCCTTCAACGCATTCGATGCTGACGGCGGCGGGCGCGGCTTCTGCCACAAGTTCGATTTCATCTGCCACAACCTGCGCGCCTGCCAGGCCTGGGAGCGCAAGGATTATACCGCCACGGAGTGAAAGCATCCGCTCTGGTTGTAGACAACCCGTAAAAGTTGTATATTGCCCCTAGATCGCATGGGGGCATCACTTGGCGAAGCTAAAAGCAAAGACCAAGGATGAGCTGCAGGCGCTGGTTTCCAGCGCCATTGGCGATGCTATCAGCTTCATTGAAAGCGACCTCGCCCCCGAACGCATTAAAGCGCAGCTCTACTTCGATGGCGGCGTGGATATTGGCGAGGAAGAGGGCCGCTCCAAGGTCGTCGCCACCAAGATCCGCGACACCATCCGGGCGATCAAGCCGAGCCTCATGCGGATCTTTCTGTCGCATGAAAAGCCCGTCGAGTTCATCCCGATCGGCCCCGAAGATGTAGCGGGCGCTTCCCAGGCCACGGTCTATGTTCAGAAGAAGTTCGAGCAGGCTGGTGGTTTTCGCATTCTCAATGATGCCTTTGACGACGCCCTTCGCAAGAAGACCGGCATCGTCAAGGCCTGGTGGGAAGACAAGTCCAAGGCTGAGATCTTCACGTTCACCGACCTGACCGACGAAGAGCTGATGCTTGTCGTCAACGAGCCTGGCGTCGAGGTGATCGAGCACTCGCAATCACAGGACCAGGTGATTGGCCCTGACGGCCAGCCAGCGATGGCTGCAGCGCATGATATCAAGATCAGCCGCACAGAGACGCATGGCCAGATCATGGTGGACAGCGTGCCGCCTGAAGAGTTCTTCGTCGATAGCCGCGCCCGCGATGTCCATACGGCATACATCCACGGCCAGCGTGTTGAGCTGCGCGTCGGCGACTTGGTTGAGATGGGCTTTGCCTTCGACGATGTGGCCGACCTTGGCAGCTTCGACGATGGCGGCAACGATCTGAGCGAGCAAGAGCGCATGGCGCGCTTGCCGCGCAAGACCACCGTCACAAATGACGAGAGCCCCGCCGACCCTTCAATGAAGAAGGTGACGCTGACCGAGGCCTACATGCGGGTCGATGTGGACGGCACCGGCGTGCCCGTCCTGCACCGCTTTCTGCTTGGCGGTGTCGGTTACGAGCTTCTCGACTATGGCCCCTGCGACGAGAGCCCTTTCGCCATTTTCGAGATTGACCCGGAGCCGCACGCCTTCTTTGGCCGGTCGATCTATGACCTGATCAAGAACGAGCAGGACGCGGCCACCGCGACCCTGCGCGGCATCCTCGACAACGTCACGATGACCAACAGCCCGCGCATTGGTTATGTCGAGGGCCAGGTGAACGTCTCGGACCTGATGAATAACGAGATCGGCGGCATTGTCCGCATGCGCCAAGTTGGCCAAATTCAGGATTTATCGGTGCCCTTTGTGGCAGGGCAGACCCTGCCCGCACTTCAATACATCGACATGCTCGTCGAAGAGAAAACAGGCGTGACGCGCGCATCTCAAGGCCTTGACCCTGACGCCCTCCAAAGCACCACCAAGGCTGCCGTCACTGCCACAATCCAAGCAGCCGCAGGGCAGGTCGAGACGATGGCCCGCAATCTGGCCGAGGGCGGCATGCGCAGCCTGTTCCGGCTGATGTTGCGGCTGACCATTAAGCACGCCCGCGCGCCTGAGATGGCCCGCCTGACTAACACCTTCGTGCCGATCGATCCCCGCGTTTGGAACGCCGAGATGGATGTGTCGATTAACATCGGCCTGGGCACCGGGCGCGAAGAAGAGAAGCAGCAGGCGCTGATTGCCACGCTGCAGACCCAGACGCAGATCCTGCAGACCTATGGCCCCAGCAACCCGCTGGTTGGCCTGACAGAGCTGCGCAACACGCTGTCTGACATCCTCTTCAATGCCGGTATCCGCACCTCCGAGCGCTACTACAAGCCGATGAATGCCCAAATGGAGCAGCAGCTCGCTCAACAGCAGCAGCAGGCCGCTGCAGGCCAGCCCCCGCCACAAGACCCGCAATCTGCGGCCTACCTACAGGCCGAGCAGATGAAGGCTATGGCACGCGGCCAGGCTGAGCTGCAAAAGGTGCAGCTTGAGGCCATGAAGGCCCAGCAGCTCGATGACCGCGAGCGCGACAAGATGGCCCAGGATCTCGCCTTGCAGGCCGCAGAGATCGTGGCCCGCTATGGCGCGACGGTAGACACCGCACGCATCAAGGCCGAGCAGGCAGCCCCTCGTATGCCGCCTGGCATGATGCAGCCCCCACAGGGCCAGCCTAACCCGCAGGGTGGCATGTGATGGATATCAGGAACAAGGCCGCACAGGCCCGCAACCTTCTGGCTGACCCGGTGTTCCGGGACGCCATTGATGGGCTGCGAGAGGATCAGGTGAAGGTCTTCGTCGGCCACGGGCCCGTCGAAGCAGTAACTGAAGCGCGCCACATCATGTGGTCGCTCGATGCCCTTGAGGCTCGGCTTTCATCTTTCATCGATGACGGCATGGTCTTCGATCGGCGTCAAACCAAGGTGGCACCGCAATGACGACCCCTGACCAAGATCTGAGCGCTGGCGATATCGACAGCGTCGCGAATTCACTCTTCATTAACGAAGATGATGGCCGAAAGAACGCCAAGGACGATGCGGCAGAGGCTGACGCGGAAACGCAAGCCGACGATGCTGCACCTGAAGATGACGCTTCTGATGGTGACGACAGCGGTGAAGAAGCCGCTGATACGGATGAAACTAATGGCGACGAGACTGACGGCGAAGAGGCACCACAAACCAAGCACCGCGTCAAAGTAGACGGTCAGGAGCAGGAGGTTACCCTCGACGACCTTAAGCGGTCATTCGCAGGCCAAGGCTACATCCAAAAGCGCATGCAAGAGACGGCTGAGATCCGCAAGGAAAATGAAGCCACTTACCATGCACTAACACAAGAGCGCGCCCAATTGGCTCAGTCTCTTGCTGTCGTTCAGCAGCAATTTGCTGCGAATGTTTCCGCAAAACCCCCGTCGCGAGAGCTCCTCAAGACGGACCCCATCCGATACCTCGAAGAAGATGCCGCTTACCGGGACAACATGGAGCAGAGCCAAGCCTTGGCCCAGCACCAAGCCTATTTGCAGTATCATCAGTCAGAGCAGCAAGCGCAAGCGCACGGCATTTACTTGTCCGAGCAGGCGCAGCTGCTGACGCAGCGCATTCCTGACTTCGCCGACGCCAAGAAGGCAGGCGATCTCAAGGCAAAGCTGATCGAGACAGGCAATCAGGTCTACGGCTTTTCAGCCGACGAGCTGAACCAGGTATCGGACGCCAGGCATGTCCAGGTGCTGCATGACGCGATGCGCTACCGCCAGCTTATGGCTGGCAAGGCATCCATGCAGGAGAAGGTGGCACAGGTAAACCGCCCGATGGTGCGGCCCGGTGCAAAGCGGACTGAAACTGACAGCAGCAGGACTTCTGACCAAAAGAACCGCGCGCGGATGAAGTCAACCGGCAGCGTCGATGACGTTGCGAAATTCCTGTTAGGATAGACCATGGCCGTAAACGCCAATACGAACAAAACCTACGACGTCAAGACGATCCGCGAGGATCTTCAGGACGCGCTGATCTCGATCTCGCCCACCGACAGCCCCTTCCTTTCGGCTGTTGGCTCCAAGACGGCGGTCAACACCTACTTTGAGTGGGCCACCGTTGATCTGGCAAGCCCGGACAGCTCCAACCGCGTTCTGGAAGGCGAAGCAGCCCCCGGCAACGATGCAGCCACCAACACGAACCGCATGGGCAACTACACGCAGTTGTCTGACAAGGTGGTCGAAGTGTCCTCGACAGCTGACGCCGTCAATGGCGCAGGCGATGCTCAAACCTTGGCAAAGCAGATTGCGTATAAGCTCAAAGAGCTGAAGCGCGACATGGAAACCATGTTGCTCGACAACGTGGCCGCCAATGCTGGCGCTGCAGGCACTGCCCGCGCGACTGCCGGTTTGCCTGCCTTCTTGAAGGACAACGTGTCTCGAGGCGTTTCTGGCACTAACCCGACGCTATCTGGCACAACCACTGGCTACGTCAATGCGATCGGCACTGATGGCACTCTTCGTGCCCTCACCGAGGACATGTTGAAGACGGTGATCGCATCATGCTGGAATAACGGCGCTGAGCCTTCGCTGGTTCTGTGTGGTTCCTTGGTCAAGCAGAAGATCAGCTCAGCCTTCACCGGCTCGGCCACCAAATATCAAGACATGACTGCGACAAAGACCTTGTCGGCGGCGATTGATATTTATGTCAGCGATTTTGGGCAGTTGACGATTGTACCGAGCCGCTGGAGCCGCGCACGCGACGTTCTGGTAATCGATCCGGCTTACGCCAAGGTCGCTTACCTCTCGCGCACCACGCAGACCCCGCTGGCTAAAACCGGCCACGCCGAGCGCCGCCTGATTGCCGTGGAATACGGCCTGCAGGTCGATAGCTCCAAGGCTCACGGCGTCGTCGCCGACATCAACGGCGCGCTCTGATCCTAGCGATCTAATAACGGGCCATCCCTTCTGGGGTGGCCTCTCCACAGGAGACCTAGAATGAAAATCAAGATCACAAGTGATCGCGAGCCGTGGGTCAACAATGCCCCGCAGGCCCTTGGGGCCGTAGTTGAGTGCTCTGATGCTGATGGCCAGATTATGATTGATGCAGGCTTGGCTGACCCAGTTGTAGCTTTCATCAGTGCCCGCGTGGCTAAGTAAATGAAGACCTTCGATCAGTTCAGCGGCATCCATGAGCGGATGATCGAGGATGATGGCAAGCTGCGCATCGTGCGCTCGCAGAATGTCAAATCTCTGATTGAGCAGAATAGGGTCGAGGCAGAGCTTATGCCCCGGATGTTCGGCGATGCGGCGTGGCGCAAGGTCGGTTCGATCCCGTTCACCCTGGCCGAGGAATGGTCGAAGGAATGTGGCGCTGGGATCGGAACACACGAATTTGCGCTATACTGCAACCGCAAGTTGTTAGACGGCGACTTCGCCGCATTCAGGATCAAAGGGGTCTGATATGTCCACCACTCGAGTTGCCCAGAACAATGTCTTCTGGAATGATACTGTCACACCCCTAGCTGGCGCTGCGGTGCTTACTGGCACCATGCGCGATATCGGCTGCGATGTCGGCATTAAACAGACAAGCTACAGCGCATTTAACGTGATGGCATTCGCCGACCAGGCTGGAACCTTGAGGATCGAATGCTCCAATGATGCCACGACCTGGCGGCGATCGAGCGCAGACCAGGCAGTTGCGGCCAATGCTGCAGTGATCCTCTCTGTGCCGATCACGACCCGTTATTACCGCGCCGTCTATACCAATGGCGCGACGATCCAGACCGCATTCATGCTGAATACCAGCTTCACTCACGCTTGAGGCCCATGATGCTTAGAAATGCACTCCGCACGATCGTCATTATAGCAGTGGTGGCACCAGCTTCCATGAAGAGGGGCAAGCGGTGAGCATCTCCACCTATTCAGATCTGAAGACGGCTGTCTCTGATTGGCTGAACCGTGATGATCTCGCGGCAGTGGTTCCAACCTTCATCTCGCTGGCAGAGGCTGACATCAGCCGCCGTTTAAAGCACTGGCGGATGGAGATGCGCAGCACTGCGCCCTTTGCCAGCCGCTTCACAGCGCTGCCAGTCGATTGGAACAGCACCGTCAGCCTCTCGCTAAACATCGACGGCAGGGATCAGCCGATCCGCTTGGCATCAGTGGCAGACATTGCCGATCAACGCAGCACTTCGTCTGTCGGATCTGGTCGCCCGGAGCTCTATGCAATCACCGGCGGTCAGATCGAACTATTCCCCGCGCCCGCGATCTCCTATTCGGCAGAACTCGTTTATCTGGCCAGCGTTCCGGCGCTTACCACGGCGGCGCCGACAAACTGGCTCCTGACCTTGAGCCCTGATCTCTATCTCTATGGCGCACTGGTTCAGTCTGCGCCTTACCTCAAAGATGACCAGCGTGCGCCAATCTGGGCAGGGCTTTATCAGTCTGCGCTCGATGGCCTCAACGCCTCGTCCGACGAGCAGCGCTATAGCGGCACGGGCCTTCGGCTGAAGAACCGGGGGCCACAGTGATGCGCCAGGGCCGTCAGGTATCAGTGGGGCGTGCAAAGGTTTATACTGCCATCAATTCTCATGGGGTGAAGCATGGCTGACACAACCACAACGTCCTTTGGTCTTACGAAGATCGAGGTCGGCGCATCGCAGGACACTTGGGGCGGCAAGTACAACGCAACATTGGATTTGGTCGATGACCTCCTCGATGGCACGACTGCAATCAAGCCAAATCTGACCGCGAGCCTTTGGCAAGTTGGCGGAACGGTCGTCACGGTGACAGGGGCAGAGCTGAACAAGCTCGCTGGGGTCACGGCGACTACGGCAGAGATCAACAAGCTGGCTGGTGTCGCCACGACAGCCGTTGAGCTTGGCTATGTTTCGGGCGTCACCTCTGCCATCCAGACGCAGCTTGGCGCAAAGGCCGCATTGGCTGGCCCCGCGCTGACAGGTGTGCCTACTGCGCCGACCGCTGCGGTTGCTACGAACACCACGCAGATTGCTACGACTGCCTTTGTGCTGGCTAATGCCCCAGCAGCTAATACACAGACCTTCTCGGCCTCTGGTACATGGACCAAGCCCGCTGGTGCAAAACTCGTGCTTGTCCGTGTCTGGGGAGCGGGTGGCGGTGGAGCGGGTGGCCAATTCGGGGCAGTTTCAACTGCAAAATATGGTGGCGGTGGTGGCGGTGCAGGTGGCTGCTATGAATTATTTTTAGCTGCCAGCGCCCTCCCAGCAACCCTTTCCGTAACGGTCGGGGCGGCGGGTACAGGCGGGTCTTCCGCAACCTCTGGCGTTAGTGGGGGTGATAGTTCCTTCGGAACACTGCTGGTTGCGGGGGGTGGGTCACTAGGCACATCTGCGAGTGCGGGTGGCGGTAATGGTGGAGACGTAGATGGTGCGGGGAGCGGGGGGTCTAATGCCAGTACGGCAGACGTAAATCTTTACGCAGGCTCTGGTGGCAGCAGCGGTGCGGGCGGTGGCGCATTTTATGGTGGCGCCGGTGGTGGTAGTGGCAGTTTATCCACTCAAATTGGAGGCCGTGGTGGCCATAGCGCCAAAGGTAGCGGCGGCGGTGCGGGCGGTGGCGGTGAAACCAGTGCAAACGTATTAACTACTGGCGGCACAGGGGGAGTATCTGCCTATCCATATACTGTGGGTGGTGGAACAGCGGGGACAAGTAGCGCAAGCGCACCGACAGCGGGCGGCGCTGGAACTGCCGCTGGATGCGGAGGTGGTGGCGGTGGTTCTGCCACAGGTATTAAAGGTGGAAATGGCGGCGCTGGTGCATTCCCCGGTGGCGGCGGAGGCGGCGGCGGTTCAGCACGCACTAGTTTTCAAGGTGGCACTGGCGGCGCTGGCGCAGCAGGATATGCGGAGGTTTACACATGGTAAATTCATATGGCGTAATCTCTGATGGCATTGTTATTAACGCTGTCCTTGCAGAAGAAGGTTTTGCCGAAGAGCAAGGCTGGGTTTTACTGCCTGAAGGCGTAGGCCCGAAGTGGCTTTATGACGGCTCTACCTTTACAGAGCTGCATCCCTATGTGCCATCGCAAGAGGTGCAAGCAGCCGCACGGGCAGAAGCCTACCGTGCAGAAGCCGACCCGTTGTTCTTCAAGGCACAGCGCGGGGAAGCGACTGAGGCTGAATGGCTTGCCAAAGTCGAAGAGATCAAAGCCCGCTTCCCCTATCCGGCGGCCTAGTACATGCCCCTAGTCCCCCTGCGTCTTCCGCCAGGCATCTATCGCAATGGCACTGAGTACCAGGCCCAGGGCCGCTGGTACGATGCCAGCCTGGTGCGCTGGACCGATGGCACCATGCGCCCGATCGGCGGATGGGAAGCGCGGGTCACTATGGGCACGCAGACCCCTCGCGCTGCGCTCACCTGGCGCGCGCTGAATGGCGATCGGTGGCTTGGCGCAGGGTCTTATGGCAAGCTGACTGTGGCGTCTTCGACCGGCACCGTCACTGATATTACGCCGGTTAGCCTGACGGTTGGCCTTGATACCGCAGCTGCGAACACCGGCTTCGGCGGCGGGCTTTTTGGCGTTGGTGCTTTTGGCACAAGCCGCCCAGATAATGGCAACTATACAGAGGCAACGACTTGGTCGCTGGACAACTGGGGTGAGAAGCTCGTTGCGTGCTCTAATGCCGACGGCAAGATTTATGAATGGACGCTAAACGTCGCCAACAAGGCCACGGCAGTCGCTAATGCTCCGACAGGTAACCGCGCCCTGATGGTCACCGAGGAGCGCTTTCTGGTAGCCCTTGGGGCAGGTGGCAACCCCCGGCTTGTCCAGTGGTCTGGCCGCGAGAATAACACCGTCTGGACTGCCGCCTCAACAAACGAGGCTGGCGATCTTGAGCTGCAGACCTCTGGCCAGATCATGCAGGCTATACGCGCACGCGGCCAGACCCTGATCCTAACTGACCTTGACGCTCATACGATGACTTATGAAGGCCCGCCCTACGTCTACGGGTTTGAGCGTGTCGGCCAGAGCTGCGGCGCAGTCTCCCGCAAAACAGCCGTCTCGGTCGATGCCGGGGTCTTCTGGATGGGAGGCAATGGCTTTTATCGATACGCCGGTGGAGCCGTGCAGGAAGTGCCAAGCGATATTGCCGACTACGTCTTCAACAACATGAACTCGGCGCAGGCAAGCAAAGCCTGGGGTGTCTCAAATTTGAAATATGGTGAGATTTGGTGGTTCTACCCAAGCGGTGGCAGCACTGAGGTCGATCGCTATGTGATCTATAATTACCAAGAAAACCACTGGTCAATCGGCTCAATGGTCCGCACGGCTGGCGTAGACGCTGGCGTGCTCTCGACCCCGATCTGGTGGACCACCGGCGGCGGGGCCTACAATCACGAAAAGGGCCTGTCTTACGGCGGGGCATCAGTCTACGCCCAAAGCGGTCCGATCGAGATCGGATCTGGCGATGCAGTTATGAGCGCCGTGCAGCTTATCCCAGACGAGATGACGCAAGGCGATGTGACCCTGACTTTTGGCACCCGCTTCCACCCGAACGATGTGGTCAGATCCTACGGCCCCTACAGCCTCGCTAATCCCACATCTGTCCGCTTCACTGGGCGGCAGACAACAATGCGCGTGACCGGCGCACGCCTCGCCGATTGGCGCTTTGGCATCCCGCGCCTTGATGTGCGGCAAGGATCAGGCCGATGAAGTTAAAGCATGCCGCCGATCGTTACTCGGCCAGCGAACAGCAGGAAGTGCTCAGTCAGATTGAAAAGGCAGATCAGCTTAACCATAAGCGCAACCGCGATGTGGAGATTGGCAAGGCTCGCCTCATCGTGACCTCGCCAAACGGCACGCGCTACGCGCTGGCCGTCAGCAATGCCGGTGTCCTGACGGCGGTGACAGCATGACCTTGGCAGAAGAGCTCTATCGCTGCCGCCCATGGGTCGAGGATGCTCTGGCATATGCCGGTGGCACGCATGTCTTCGAGGATGTGGCCGAGAGCATCGTCGCTGGGCGGATGCAGCTCTGGCCTGCCCCGCGAGGATGCGCGGTCACTGAGGTTGTGCTATACCCTAAGAAGAACGTCCTGCATGTTTTTCTCGCTGGAGGCGATATGGACCAGATCATAGACATGATCGACAGCGCTGTCGCGTGGGGCAAGACACAAGGATGCGTGAGCATGACGATCGCAGGTCGAGACGGCTGGCGGCGAGTGCTCGCTAAATACGGATACAAGCCGGTCATGACCGTGCTCGAAAAGGAGATATAAGCATGGGCGGTGGAGGCGGTAAGGGCGGAAGCACAACTTCCAAAGTGACGATCCCGCAATGGCTGCAGGATGCAGCGCAGGCGAACATCGCCAAGGCTAACAAGGTCTCTGAGATTGGCTATACGCCATATTACGGCCCTGACGTTGCGGCCTTTAACGGCACGCAGCAGGCTGCCTTCGCGAACACAGCCCACGGGGCCAATGCCTTCGGCATGGCGAGCCCAGCAGACCCGATGGCGGGAATGCCGCAAGCCCAGACCTTTGCAGATGGAACCCAGGGCTATAGCTCGCACCCTATGTATCAACAGGCCCTCGATGCCTTTAAGGCAGCCAACCCTGGCCAATTTGCTGCGATCAGCTCGCTCTTTGTGAACCCACAATCTGGGGCCGCTTCGGGTGGTGGCAGCGGGCACAGCGGTGGGATGGGAGGGAAGGGCGGAAGCAGCAGAAGCGGCGGAGGCGGCGGCACTACTCATTTGACCGGGGCCGAAGCGCTGAATGCCATGATGGCACGCATTGACGGTGGTGATGGTGGCCAAGGCATGAGCGGCGCTTCAGGTAGTGGCGGCAGCGGGAACTTTGCAAACACCGTTGGCTCATATCTGCCTGGCGGTGTGAATACCAATGACCCCGGCAGTTGGAAGAATACCATCGCTGCAGATGTTCGAAATGCGGTGAGCTCTCAGGGATCGCCTACAGCTGCCAACACGCCCCAGGCTCGTCCGAAATGACACCGAACAAGGAAAGCAAATAATGGCTGGTTCAGCAAGCGGATCGCCCGCCATGGGCGGCAAGGGCGGCGGCCAAGTCGCAAACATCGGCCAGCATAATGGCGGCAATCCCGGCACAACTACCCCAGCCGCGAGCCCCGCGGCGCCGACTTATGGGACTGCGCCCGCGCCAACCTACGCGCCGACAACTGCGCCCAATGTCTATGACCAAGCCGCCGGGGCCTATGGCCAAGCCTTGGCAGGCCCCAACATCGGGGCATTCATGAACCCTTACCAGCAGCAAGTGCTGGGCAACACGATGAATGATATTGGCACAGCCCAGCAGACGGCCATGGGCCAGCTTGGCGCACAGGCCACCGCAGCGCATGCCTTCGGCGGGTCTCGCCATGGCGTGGCCGAAGGAGCCACCAATGCGGCCTTCGCAAAGCAGCTTGCAGACACCTCGGCCAATATGAATATGCAGGGTTGGAATAGCGCCCTGGGGGCCGCACAGGGCCAACAGAGCATGCAGTCGCAGTTGGCAGGGCAGGGCTTCGGCTTTGGCCAGCAGCTTGGGAATAATCAGTTGGCTCAGGGCAACCAGCAGCAGGCAGCGATGCAGCAGCTCATCGATGCCGCCAAGGCCCAGTGGCAGGGCTATACAGGCGCTCCTGCGGCGGCATCTGCCATAAGCAACGCTGGCCTAAGCGGTGCGAATATGGGCCAGAGCACAACGACAAGCAGCCAGAACCCTGGCTTGATGCAATACCTCACCCTGGCCGCTGGCCTGCTCTGATGGATCTGCGCGAATACGCCATTGCCGAAGCGCAACGGAAGGGTATCCCGCCCGATATCTTCCTGCGCATGATCGGCCAAGAGAGCGGCTTTGACCAAAGCGCCGTGTCGCCCAAGGGTGCCAGCGGTGTCGGTCAGCTCATGCCTGGCACGGCTAGGGAGCTTGGCGTCGATCCATCAGACCCCTATCAGAACGTCGAAGGGTCAGCGCGTTACCTAGCGCAGCAATACGCCAAGTTTGGCTCCTGGCCATTGGCTTTGGCGGCCTATAATGCAGGACCCGGAGCTGTCTCAAAGTATGGTGGCATTCCGCCCTACGCTGAAACGCAGCACTATGTGGCGAAGATCTTGGGCGCAAATGGTGGGCCTACGGGCGACCGCCCGTCTACTTATGCGCCTGACATGCCGATGAATGCGCCGACACTGCAGCCACCGGCGAACCCTTACAAGGGCATGTCGCCGTTTGAAAAGATGATGACTAACCGTGGCTACACTGACCCGGCGTCGAACTCCGGCCTCGATAACATCGTCGGCCTGTTCAAGGGCTTCGACAAGCAGACGCCGCAGCAAGTGGCATCGATCGAAGATTGGAAGAAGCAGCAGAGCCCGTTCAAGCGTGGCCTGCTTGCATTGTTTGGGGGCTGAAGATGTTGCCATTGGTTAACCCACCCGCACAGGCTGCGCCGCAGCGCCAGGGCCTCCTCGGCGGCCTGTTCAGCCCTGACAACCGGGACCGCTTCAAGCGCTTGGCCATCGGCCTCGAGGGCATGACGATGAACCCGAACCGTGGCCTGATGAGCATGCTCCAGGGTGATCTGGACAAGCGGCAAGCCGATCAGGACACCAATAAGACCGTGGCATGGCTGAAGTCTCTGGGCACCGCCCAGGGCAACAAAGCCGCAGCCGCGCTTGAAAGCGGCAGCATCGATGCGGCAACTGCGGTGCAGATGGGCATGGCGGTAGATCCGAATGCTGCTGATCTGAAGACAGAAGGCATCGCCAACCGCACCGTTGCCACTCTCAGGGCAATGGGCACACCGCAGGCAATGCAGGCCGCAGATGCGCTTGCAGCGGGCACCATCGATCCCGCGACGGCATGGAAGTTTGCAACGGATAAAGATCCGGCGGCAAAGCCGACGGACGACATAGCCGAGTTCAACTTAGCAAAGCAGCAAGGCTTCCCGGGCAATTTCATGGAGTACCAGGCAACCAAAACCCCGCCGCCTGATAACCGCACGGAGCTGCAGAAGCGCGTTGAATACTTCATGGGCCCCGCCTTCAAAATGACCCCAGAAGATGCCCTGAAGCAAGCCCAGGCTGGCAGTGGCGGCACGACCGTTAATGTCGGGCCTACCGGCACAGATTATGGTGCTGCACCTACGAACATGGCTTGGATGCGCAATCCTGATGGATCTGTCAAGACTGACAAAGACGGAATGCCAATGGCCGGAATAATCGGTGGCACCCCTGCGGCAATCGACGCCGCGAATGCCTCCGCAGCAGCTTCATCAAAAACAAAGATCGCTGGTGTTTACAGCGATGCGGCCATCGGCGCGATCGACAGCTTGATCGGGGCGGACGGCAAGCCTGGCATGCTAGGCGACCAAGGCCTGTTTTCGCTGCCGCAGTCTGGCATCATCGGCTCTAAGCTCGCAGATTGGGGCCTTAATCAAGAGGCCGTGGATGTTAAAAATACCCTCGACACGATCACCTCAAACATCGCATTCGGTCGCCTGCAGGCAATGCGGGATGCCTCTAAGACTGGTGGCGCGCTTGGCGGCGTCTCTGAGCGCGAGCTCGATCTACTTGCAAACAGCCTTTCGGCAGTGAAGCAGAACACCAGCCCCGAACGGCTTATTGCGAACCTGAAGATCATCAAAGAGATATGGCAGAAGATCGGCAATGACCCAATTGCAAGCGCCGCTTACGCCGCAGCCGGGGGCGCGGGCGGCGCGGGCGGCGCGGGCGCTTCCGCAGCTCCGGCCCCTGCCGGTGATGGCTTTGCAGTGACGGGGTCAAACTGATGGCAGATAAGACATTCACGATATCGACCCCCGGCGGGTTTGAGGTCGAGGTCCGCGCAGCTAATCAGGACGAGGCTCTGGCCCTGGTGCGGAAGAACTGGGAGACCATGCCGCAGATCATCAAGAAGGGCCTGCCAGACAATGGTCGCGTCCTTCAGCGGTCCAATGGCCAGCAATACTTCGTATCTAACGGCATGAGCACGACCGATCCCGCGAGGATCGCAGCCATCTTGGCTGGGGCAGAGCCTGGTCAGCAGTCGCGCGACAGCTTTGACCAGGGCGTCCTCAATCAGACTGGCAATGCCGCAGGCTTCGCCTCGCAATACATCAAGGGTGTTCCATTTGCCGGCCAATATGCCGATGAGATGATGGGCTCGAAGCAGGGCGACCTGCGGGCCGTGCAGGGCGCTTATGAGCGCCAGCACCCGAACATGTCGATGGCCGCGAACATCGGCAGCGGTGTGGTCAATTCGGCGGCTGCCTTGGCGGCCCTACCGGCTGCAGTCACAACGGCCATCGCTGGCCCCGCAGGTATGCGCATGATCCCAGCGATGCTGCGTGGCGGGGCAGTGGCTGCCCCTATGGCCGCGACGGAAGGCTTCGTGTCTGGCTATGGGTCTGGCACAGATCCGCAGAGCCGCGCGGACAATGCGATAAGTGGCGCAAAGTTTGGTGCGATCGGTGGGGGTCTTCTTGGTACCGCCGCTGTGCCGGTCACACGGGGCATAACAAACCTAATCGGCTATGTAGCGCGCAGCGACATTGCGAAGATTGCCGCAGGCCTTGGGATCTCGTCCAATGCGGCAAAGGTGATCAAGCAGACATTCGAGATGGGCGGGGACTTCAGAGTAGCCATCCAAAACCTCCAGGCCGCAGGCGATCGCGGAATGCTGGCAGACGCTGGCCCAGCGGCTCAGACCCTGCTAGATGCTGCCGCGCAATCTGGCGGCCATGCTGGAACCCAGGCGCGCACCGCCATCGAGAACCGCGCCTCGCAGTCTTTCGACGACATGGAAACCCAGCTCAACTCTACGTTTGGGGATATCCCCGAAGGCCCGAAGACCAAGATCGCCGAGATGGCAGCGCGCGACGCGGTGCCCCGCAAAGCGGCCTATGACGCAGCCCATGCGTCGCCAATCCCCTACGGGACGCCCGAAGGGGCGGCAGTCCAGGATGTGCTCGACCGCGTCCCGCCATCGGATATGATGGATGCCATCAACCGGGCCAACAAAGACATGATCGCCGAGGGCATCAAGGACAGCCCTCAGATCCTCGCCAAGATTGTGGATGTCCGCGATGCCCAGGGCAGGGTGATCGGCCAAAAGGTCCAGTTCTTCCAGCAGCCCACTGTGCGGCAGCTCGACTATCTAAAGCGTGGCCTTCAGGGTCAGGTTGAGGCAGGCACTGATGCCATAACGGGCCGCTTGAATAGCGATGCGCGCCGCAGCGCCATGCTCTCCGGGCAACTGCGCGGAACCCTTGGCGATGCTGTGCCAGCCTATGACAAGGCTGTCCTCATGGGGGGCGATGCCATCGGCGAGCAACAGGCCTTCAAGCTCGGCCAGGGGCTCCTGAGCCCCAGCACGAATGCTGAGGATGTGATGCTGACCCTGGGCGCGAAGCCCACAGGCGCGGCGCTCGAGGCCGCGCGGTCGGGGGTGCGCCTCTACCTTGGGAAGCTTGTGGCCACCGTGCGGCGCTTGCCGTCAGATCCGAACCTGGATGCCCGCCAGCTCTTGTCCGAGCTTGGTGCCGTGTCGTCGGATGATGCCAAGCGGAAGATCGTCAAGCTTCTCGGCGAGGACGAAGCGCAGAAGCTCTATGGCGTGATCGAAGAGGCTTATCAGACGGTCAAGGTGCGATCGGCGATGGCCGCCAATTCTGGCACCTTCCGCCGCGCCGCCCAGGATGCCAATGTGCAGGAAACCATCGCGCCTGGCATTGTTGGCAATGCGATGGCCGGTGAGCCAATCAATACAACTAAAGCGCTGGTCCAAGCGGTCACAGGCCAGACGGCAGAATTCACTGCGGCGCAGCTGCGAGCGGTCTACGCCGACATCGCGCGAGCCCTGACCCAGAAGCAGGGGCCAGAGGCCATGGCTGCGCTGAAGATGATTGAAGGCGCTATGAACGGCCAGCCACTTACGGCTGAACAGAACCGCTTTATCGCATCCATGGTCGGCACCAGCCTTGCCACGGGGGGCACGACGGCGATGACGCAGCGGGGCCTCTTGGATAGTGTCCCACGCTAACGGCGGGGGCTGCGTAGCCTTTAGCTAAAACATTGAAAAGATGATACCTTTTAACCTTTTGTGGATCTAGAGGTCTCCCGTTCAAGCCGGGAAAGCGGTACCAATCTTCACAATGACTTAGGTGGTAAAAAAGGCGAAAAGGTAGCACAGCGAAAAAACGTGCTACTAAAAGTATGTTCTACCCCTGTTCTTTTGCACCCCCGGATCTGAGTTTGATCACCTTGTTGACCTCCGCTTCGCGCCCTCGAATGTAGCGTTGCGTCGTGCTCGAGGAGGCGTGACCAGCCTGAAGCTGCATCTCAACTTCAGTCGCGCCCAGGCTCTTGGCGTGATTGATCGCCCCCGCGCGGGTGTCCATCATCTTCACATCTTTGTGTACCCCAGCGACCGCGCGATACTTTCTGAACTTTTCCGTGAACCGATTGCGGTGGAACGGCTGGCCATCCGGCTGCCGGATCACCGGGCCGACACGCTGATCGATTGGGATGGCGCGAAGGCGGGCCTGGATGTCTGGCAAAGGTGACAGATCCCAAACCATCTCACGCGGATCGCTGGCAGCCGTCTTAGAGACGACCTTGCGGATCTCGGCCATGTCGCCCTTGATCATGGACCAGGTTAGGCCATCCACCCAACGGGCGTCCTTGCCTGTGCCCATCCAATCCCCGCGCACATCTCTGGCGCGCAGCGTCAGCCACCATTGCAGTGCCAACCCCAGGGCCATCATTGGATCGCCTGCATCGTCGCAGACATTGATGATTGCCATGACCTGCGCCTCAGTCGGGAAAACGTCACGCGGGCCAGGCTTCTTAAACCTGATGGTCGAAAGGATCATGCGGATATCGATAAACATCTTTGGGGCAATCGCGGCACCATAGTTCGCCACGATGCGCAGCATCGTGAACTTACGGGCGATGAATGATAGCGATCGACCACCAGCCTGCATGTCGCGCTGCAAGCGCTTAATCGCCACATAGTCGGTGGCGGACACTAAGACGTTGCCAATGGCCTCGTCCCAATATGCCAGCTCGTCGCGATAGCTGACCTGCGTATTGGCCTTAACCTCGCTGAACGGGCTGAACTCGTCAGTGAGGTATCGCCTCATAATCCAACGCCATGAGTGCGCCAATGTTCGCTGGGTGGGCTTGGCGCTTTTGGCGGGCTTAGCGAGCTTGGCGCGCCAGCGGATCAGATCGGCCTCGAGCTTGCGGCAAAGCTTGGCGCGGGCCGCATCTTGGCCGTCACCGGCACGCCCCGGAAGACGGACTGAGCTGGAACTATGCCCCGCCCTGATGTCTGGGCGCGGGGCGCGCCAATAGAGGAAGTCTTTGACTTGCATGAGCCCCGGCGCAGCCAGTGGGTCGCTGCCATCTAAGGGGAGGCTAGATCGTGACACGCCGACCCCTCCCGTTAAGATTGTAAATCCTGTGGATAACCATTGAATTCCCCTTTCTGTTTCTGAAATTCATGATAAAGATAACCACTACGGTTGAAATATTCTAGTCAGAAACTACTTAAACACGAGCAAATGCTGTGTGTAAGTTCAGTCCGCTTCAGCGCTTGCAATCATGTGTGTGTCTTGCCACTAAGGCTGACAAACTGGCGAGGTTTGGAATGAAAAACAGGGTCAAGGAGCTGCGGTTGGCCGCAGGGCTGACGCAAGCGGAGCTGGGCGCTCGCATGGGCATGACCACCGGCAACCCCGGAGTAAATGTTGGGCGCTACGAAAAAGAGGACCAGCGGCTTACGTTGCCAATTATAATCGACATCGCGAATGCCTTGGGAGTGAGGCCGCTTGATATCGTCTCGGATACCGAAACGGTATTCGTCGCTGCTGCGGCAATGGTGAAGGTGCGCGGCCAGGGCCGCAGCATGATGTTCGACCGGGCGATGTTAGAACGTCTGGCTGGTGGGTCTGCCGTCGAGGCGGTGCAGATCGAGGACGACGCAATGGAGCCGACGCTGGCCAAGGGTGCTATTGCGGTGGTCAACGTTGGGTCAGCCAGTGTGAGCCGAGACGGGCTCTATCTGATCCAGATCGGGGTGATGGAAGCGGTGCGCCGGATTAACATGCAGCTTGACGGCTCTCTGCGCGTGAGCGCTGACAATGCCAAGCGTGCGCCTGAGATGATGGCGCGCCCCGAGGATCTGGCTGTCCTGGGGCGCGTCCTGTGGGCCGGTGGGGTAGTCTAAGTAAGGGCCAGCTCGCCCGCGAGGGCTAGGTATCCAGCCCCATCAACAAACCCGTCAAAGCTTGGCCCCTGCACCAGGCGGGCGATCTTCAGCCATGCCATGCACAGGGCGACCTGTTGCTCGTCCACTTCAGCGCCGAGGATCACCGACCAGCCGATCGCGATGCGCAAAAAGTTTTGCTGTGGCGGGCCGTAGGCCAAGGCCCGGTCGCCATTGATCAGCAACTCAGCCTCGCGCAAGATCTGGGTCCGCATATTAACGGCGCTCATGCTGCCCGCGCTGAGATGATCTCGGACACGCGCCCGGGGTTAACATCGTATTGATTGGCCACGCTCAGGACCGACCAATTGGGGTGGCGCAGATACGTCTCATAGATCTGGTCTGCCAGCCCCACCGTGATCTTGCGGCCCTCTTTGGCTGCCGTCACCCGTTTTACGCGTCGCCGCGTCATCACCGCCAGGGCGGTTTCGATCAGGTGGTCGACAGTCTCGGCAGAGTGGCCTTTCCTGCGCGCCTCGGTCAGCAGGGCGCGAGCTGCGGGGATGTTGGACCCCATCACAGCACCTGCTCGGCTGGTTCCCACGGCGCGCGTGGCAACGTGATTGACATTCTGTAGCCGACCTTATCGGCGTCGCCGATGTAGGGCCGGATCTTCACAACCCGCGTATTCTGCGGGCGCAGCCCCGGCTTGGGCACCAACGCTAATTGTGCAATCTTCTTTCGAACGTGCATCTCTACCTCCTGTTACTCGATATTTCCGCAGACAACTGCCGGGATTTCCCTGCCGTTTCTTGGGTCTTTGATCCGCTCAACGGCAAGAATGCCGGTGCTGATCCATTGCTTTACGATGCCCTTGATCTTGGCCTTGCCGACCCGATCCTCTGGATCAATGCCGCAAACATCGCCGACCAAAACGCCGATCCAGTTGCTCGCCTGCGAGCTCTCGCGCCAATCGCCTGGCGTGCTTTTCATCAAGAGCACCTGGCAGCGCTTGGCATGCTCAAGGCCGATGCCCTCAAATGGATCTGGCGGCGACCAGCGCTCGACGATCGCGCAATATTCCCCGTTGGTTACGGGCACACCTTCGCGCACATACCACTCGGCCTTGTCAGACGGGCGGGCGAGGTTATTCTTGCCAGCGGCCTCGATCCTGAAGTGGTCGATGTGGGTGTCGAGGCCAAACCGCGCAGCCTCTTCGGGCTCCATCGGGTTGATGGCGCGGGCAACCCGCATTGCGCCAATCAGGGCGGACCCGCCCCGGCTGTCCTCGACAGTAGCCGCTTGGCCGCCAAGCTTCTTGGTGTGGTGGACGATGTGGATGGCGACGTTATAGGCGTCTGCCATCCGCGACAGGCGCTTGCCGAGCTTGCGGTAGGTGCGGTTGTCCTCTTCACTTTCGTGCATGTTAGCTAAAGGGTCGAGGATCAGCACATCCACCCCGTGGAATTTCAGGAACCCCTCGATGCGCGTAAATGCCGCCTCAATCAGCTGCCCCGGATCGCCGGTGGCGAGCAGGATCTCGGCCTCGCGGCCAGACTGCAAGAACAGCTTGCCGACCAGATCGCGCTGATCAATTCCAAAGCGAATACAGATGGCTGCGACGCGAAGCTGAAGCTCCACCAGGGGGTCTTCGGCGTTAAAGTAGATGACCCTCTTAGGCTCGCCAGGATCGACGCCCAGGAGGTCGCGGCCCGTGGCCATAGCGATGGCCTCAGTCATAACGAGCGTGCTCTTGCCGAGGCCCCCAGGGGCCACGGTGAGGCTGCAGAACTGGCGGATGTAGGTGTGGCCGTAGACCCACTGGCGGCGCGGGATCAGCGCGAAGTCTATGATGTCCCACGATTGGAACAGGGGCCGAATGGTTGCGAATGCCTGCTTGAGCTCGTCGAGCCGCCGGGTAGCAATATCGTTCCAATCCGCGCCGACCTCGGCGGGCATGATCACCTGCGCGCCACCAATCTTCTCTGCGGCCTTTTCAGCCTCGCGCTTGCCAGTGCCAGACAGATCATTATCAGCGGCAATAACGACTTGCGCGCCGTTCTTTGCCTCAAGTGCCGAGATGCCCTCGATTAGCGCTGGCAGGTTCCCGGCGCTGAACACGACATAGACCCGCATCCCGGTGGCTTCGTGGATCGCGGCCCCTGTGGCAAAACCCTCGCAGACCACGACGCAGGGCGTCTGTGCGCCAATGACGTACATGCCCTTCGCGCTGCAGCCGGTGCGAAAGGTCTTCTCGCCGTCAGGTGCGATCGTCTGGGTCGAGATCACGTTGCCGTCCATGTCATAGATCGGCAGAAGTAGGTCAGATCCCATGACCAGTGTGCCGTTTGGCTTGATCCGCTTGCGTACCAGGTAGGGGTGATCGTCTGGGCACTTCTGCAAAAAGCGTATCATCTCTGCAGCTTCTGCGGCGTTCTTGCGCTTAATCTCCGCAGCCTCGCGCTCTCGGATCTGTTGCTTGATCCGCATTGTGGCAAGCAGCTCGACATCGATCTGGCGCTCGTCGCGGCCATAGAACTTGGTCTGTTCGCCGGTCTTCCAGTTGCCCAGGACGCCATACAGCAGCCCCGCCTCTTCGTGGATGCAATACCAGCCCGACCGCTTGCCGCGCTTGTCGTCCATCGTATCGACCCGAACAACATCATCTGTCGGCCCGAAGCTGTTGATATCCCGCGTGTCTATCCCGATCGACGCGGCCAGCTCCATGAAACGGCGCTCGGCCTCGTCGAATGAGATGCTGCGCGGAGCGGCAGCCAGGACTAGGTTGAAGTCGATGATTTGTGCCACGACAGATCCTTCAAGTATTCCAGCAACGCGCATTGAACGAGCAGAACCGGCAGGCGAAGTGGTCGGCCTCGCTGGAGATGCGCGGCAGCTGGTCCTGCGCGTCGGTCGCCTGGATGATCCGCGCGGCACGGTCGATCATGCGCTGGCATTCGAGAGGGTCGAAGTGGACCAGCTCGACGCCGATCTGCATCGTGTCGGCGTTCACGAAGGTGAAGATCGCCGGGTTGTCCATCAGCTGTAGATGGTACTGGTACAGCGCGACCTGAGCGTAATAGACGGGCTTGACCTTCTTGACGCCGCGCTGCGCGACCTTGGCCCAGGTCTTGGTGTTCAGGGCCTTGTTCTCCCAGAGGGCGGGCATGGCACAGGGCGCTTCGCCCTCGCCCTTCCAGCCAGTGATCACGCCGTCAGCATGGCCCTTGAAGCGGCCCAGGGCGGATGAGAAGCCGAACTGCTTGCCATCGGCCCCCTCGGTCTTGAGGATGAACCCAGCTTCGCGCAGCCAGGCGGCGGCCATGTCCTCGGTGATGTGCCCGCGCTCGAATACCCGCAGGATGTTGGCGGGGAAACCTCGGCCTTCATCCACCGGCGTGACCGTGTACTGATACTGGATCTGGCGCTCGCAGTCGTTGCCGATGTACGAGCCGCCAAGGTACTGGCGCGGCGTCTGCTTGGCCTGCTTGGCCAGGATGGCGCGGTCCATCGCATCGATGATGGGCTGGCCTTCCATGTTGCGCAGGAGCGTTGTGCTGTTGAGATCGATATCCATGTTTCCGGCCCCTCAAAAAGGAATGTCTTCGTCCAGAATGCCGAGCTTCGACCGGCTCGACCGGCTCTCTTCCCAGCACCAGATCACCGCCTCGAACACCCGGACGATCTCGTCCTTGGAATACGCGAACAGCGGCTTGACCCCGTCTGGGTCCATCTCGGCGACGAGGTCACCAACGATCGGCAGCGCGCCAAGAATGGCCGCCTCTTCTTGCTTCGTCTTGTCGACTAAACGGACCATGTCCCAAGGCCTTTCCGATGTGAGAGCTGCTTCAATCGCCGGATCTGTGTGGGCCAATTCCGCCAACTTCATAATGTGCGCAGTGATGACCCACTCGGCGATCTGCGTGGCCTGAAGCTTGGCGGCAGGGCAGATCCGGGCCAGCGTGTCAGCGGCTGCATTCAGCGCCGCCCTCTGCGCCTCGTCCGAAGGTGAGGGGGGCAAGGGAGGCTGACGCGCCTCCCCCTTGGACCTGATCGTGACCCTGGGTTTCAACTGGCCCAGGCGGGCTTGTTGCCACCGCTCGCAGCTGCGGCAGGTGGTGCAGAAAAGGTTGCAAAGTTAGCAGCCGCCGGTGCCGCAGACGGGGCTTGCCCCGCGCCAAGGAACTTGCTCTCGCCGGGGGCGATCACCGCCTTGATCGTGTTGCGGGCTTCATATCCCTCTTGCTTCTCGATCGCGATCAGCACGCAGGCCTCAAGCCCGTTCAGCTGCTCGAAGGTGGCGCGGCGCTTGGTCTGCGCAGCCTCGCTCATGTCGTCAGGCTTGATGCCGAAGTGGCCCTCGATGGCGGCGCGAAGCTGCCGCATCGTAATGCCGACCGCGACCTCGTTGCCGGTCATCATCATGTTGCGCCAAACCTTGCGCTTGGCATGGGGGCCAGTGGTGATCGTCCACTCGGCGTCGATCATCAGCGCGCCAGTCTTGGCCGCCTTCAGCCACCCACCCTCGCCAGCCCCGCCAGGGCGGATGGTCAGGATGGCGCGGGCCACCGTGCCGTCAGGGATCGGATCGCTGCTGGACGAGCCTGTGCTGGCCTCAGCCGTGTTCAGGTCTAGAAAAGCCATGGGTCGCTCCTTGGTTAAGCGTTGATCTTGTCGATGATGAATTGCAGGTCGGCGCGCTCGATCGGGTCGAGGCGGCCAGAGCGATCCTTCGCGGGGTAGCCCCACTGGTTGTTCTGGCCCGTGACGAAGACGCGGTGCTTCACGCCAGGCTTGTCTGGGTCATCCATGGTGACCATGGACAGCACCTCATCGACGATGCCTGGCATCTCTCTGCCAACCTTTGCGCCTTCCATCTGGGGCTCCCAGATCTGACGGTTGAAATCGTCAGTCTTGGCGTCAAGGATGCCCACGAAGATGATGTGCTTGTCGGTGCAGTGCTGCACATGCGACAGAAGCTTGAGCATCTCGCGGCCCATCATCCCATATGCCCCCCGGGTGTCTTTCGCACCCTTGGGGGATATGTTCTCAGGCTGCACTTCAGCCCAGGCCATGCAGAGCCGTGACAGCACTGTGATGCTGTCGAGGAAGATCAGCTCATACTTGCCCAAGACATCGGCGCGGGGCCCAAGCGTCTGCTCGACATGGGCATAGTGGGCGTCGCTGTAGGGGTCGGTAGCACCGGCTGCCAGGTTGGGGCCACCAATCAGGCAGGCCAGGTCGCGGGCCTCTTCCCAGCGCCGGATCTTAATGCTGTCCACCTTGCAGTCAGCGATCGATAGATCGCCACCTTCAAGATCTACGAACAGCGACGGGATGGTGAGCGTGCGCAGAAGGCTCGTCTTGCCGACGCCGCTGGGGCCAAACACACAGGCCTTAATTCGGCGCGGTTGCGCCATGCGCTCTTCGGCGCTGATAATCTTGAATGCCATTGTTCCCTCCAGAGACAAGATGTGCAGCCTACCGCAACGGTTTTCAGTTAGCAACCATATCGGTATTCGATTGGGCGTTAAAAAAAGCGGTCCGATCTTACAGAAGACAGAAGACATAAAAGAACACGGCGCACACGAAGATCTCGGCTGCCAGCTCGATGGCCTTCGCAGCGCTCACAGCACACGCTCCGCGAGGAAGGTCGTGATGCCGTCCTTCTTCTTCACAATGACCGAGATGCGGCCCTCGGTGGCAAGATTGAATGCCGACTTCAGCATCTCGGCCTCATGGTGTGGCAAGGGGCGGTTCCGCGCCTGGCGCGCAATCACACGCCGATCGGTGATCTGGCCGTCGAGCCAGTCGTGCAAAGCAAACTGCAATTCCTGCCGGATCTGGTCATCTTTGATCGCTGGGTAACTGCTTACCGGCGCTTGATGTGTCATTGCCTGTATCCCTCATGTTCAGCCTTACGGCTGTGATTTTTGCCGGATCGTCTTTGATCGAGAGCCACCATTCGCGGGTCTGGTCAGGGTCGCGCCCTGCCAGAGTGCAGACGGTGGCGAAGTCATTGCCGCCACTCTCGAGCCAGCTCTGAGCGTGCCCAATGGCCAGCCTGTCGTTCTTGCGGACGACGTTAGGTGAAGCCACCGCATCGCGGACCGCCTGCACCAGCACCCGGTGCCAAAGCGATTGAGCTGTGTCGTGCTTCACGGCTTCTTGGCCGCCCGCGCTGCAACCTCTTGGCGCAGGAACATGACGCGGCAATACGCCTCATCGACCCAAGCCTGATCGGACTTGAGCGTGCTAGTGCCGCGCATCTCGATGCGGCGCGTCAGCGCCTCATCAGCGTCTGCCAACATCGCTGTCAGCCTCTCTTCGGTGAGCTCTTTCAGTTTCAGCATTTGCATCCTCCCTGGCGCATTGGATGCTGGCCCTGCCGGGGCCAGCGAACCGATGGGTCAGTTGGACGCTGACAGATGGCGGGCGTGGCGCTCTGCCGCTTCAAATTCATCAAAGCCCGCTTGAAACGCTTCAACGGCGGCGTTCAATCCCGAGCGCATCCCAAAGTGGCAGCCATAGGAGCGGCCCTTCCCGTTTGCTGCCGCTATGATACCGGCGTCGCGGTATTGGCCTTGTGACTTCAACTTGTCGATCTGTTGATTGGCGTTCATGGCGTTGGTCCTCGTTTTGTGTTGCTTCCGTCTTGGTAGACCATCCGCCAACCAGAATGGTAAGTCAACAGCCAATTACCGATTTGGTGCAGATTAAATAACCGGAACGGTTGCTCGTGCAGTCCACCATGCTTAAGGTGATGGCAGGCTAAACAGCATGGGGTGAGCCAATGAAGCTGCAAGAATATCTGACCGCGATGGACCTGAATGCCGTCGCATTCGCTGAAAAGCTGGGCGTGTCCAACGTCGCCGTCTACCGCTGGATCAACCAAGAGCGGGTGCCTGAGCCCAAGATGATGCGCCGCATCCACCGGGCAACGCTAGGCATGGTGCAGCCGAATGACTGGGTGCTGGGGGTGGCAGCGTGAGCATCCAGATCACCTTTGGAATTGACCCCGGATTTGGCGGCGCGATCGCCGAACTCCACATAGGATCTGGCCAGCTCTACATCCACGACATGCCGGTGGTCGTGGGCCAGAAGGGCAAGACCGACCTCAACCACCACGCCATCTTCGACATCCTCGACGCAGGCGAGGCTGGGGCCATCGTGTGGATCGAGAAGGTCGGGGCTAGGCCGGGGCAGGGCGTCAGCTCGATGTTTCGCTTTGGCCAACAGCTAGGGGCCCTGGAGATGGCATGCGCTGGCCACGGTCACCAGCTGCGCTGGGTGACGCCTGCCGTGTGGAAGCGGCACTACGGCCTGAGCGCCGACAAGGGCGCAGCCCGGTCGATCGCCATGCAGCGCTTCCCAGCGCAAGCGGCCCTGTTCGCCAGGGTGCGCGATGATGGCAGGGCCGAGGCGGCCCTGATCGCCCTCTACGGCTCGGAGATGATGAAATGAGCGCCAACATTCTAAAGACCCGCGAAGACGACGACGACCTTCTGCAGATCTTGGCAATGCGTTTGCATTACCAGGCGTCCGCCGTGGCCAGGTGGTGCGGGCTGCCATCCTCGCGCATCCGCAACATGTGCAACCGCATCCTGGACGAGGATCTGCGCGCCAGTGTGATCAATGGCGTCGAGACGCCAGCGCAGGTCATGGCAAGCTACTGGAGGGGCGTGTGATGATCAGTCATGAAGAAAGCTATGCAGAGGTCGAGCGCCTGACCAAGGAGCGCGACATGGCCATTCACCTGGCCTCGGTGTCTGCCTACCGTCTGGGCGCGGCAGAGAGCCGCCTGATGGCCGTCATTGCCGCGCTGCGGGGGATGGCCAGCGACTATTGCTCTGAGTGCTCCAGCCTGGCGCGCAGCGCCTTGGCGGGGCTCGACGGCGAGGAGGCGATCGATGCAGCAACCAGCCACAGCCACTAAGGGGGCCACCATGAGTGAAAACGACAAAGACATGATCGAAGCCCTACGCTTGCAAGGGTGGGATGACGCAGCCGACCGCATCGAACAGTTGGAGCGGGAGCTGGATGAGGCACGGCACTTGCAATCGTGCGCCTGTAACTATGACACGCCCACAGATGTTTGCATGGGCCACCACGCATTGTTTGAGCGCCTGTATGCTGTGGAACGGGGAAAGCTAGAAGCCAAACTCGCCAAGGCGGTGAAGGCATTGCGGCTTTATGTATCTAAGGAAAAAGGTGTTTTGCATACTGCAGATGTCGTGCTGGCTAAACTGGAGGGCGGGTGATGCCGTGCCAGGCAAGCGGAGCCGCTTGCATGGGCTGTTGGGGGCCAAACATACACCTACATACACCTTGCATACACCTTGCAATGCCCATTTGCCCTACCATGCCGCACTTTCCTCTCTGCCATAAACAATGGGGGAGCGGAAACATCCACTCTCCTCTGCTTTAGCAAGAGGGGGGTGGTGTTGGATGCGCCCCCTTTAGGGCATCAATACTACGGACGAGGCGCGATCGGGGGCAAGACATACACCACTTGACTTATAGAGGTGTGGAGAGTGCGGTGGGAAGTGTGGGTGGCTGTGTTTGCTTTACCAAATGGCAGGGTTTATACGGGCATCTCACGGCAGAATAGAAGTTGAGGTAATTGCAATGGCGCTACTAGACGATGACATCGTGCACATGTTCACTCTGATCGATGGCCAAGTGTGCTGGTCACAGATCTCGATGACCGGCCTACCGGCCCTCTATCGATCGGTGGCGGAGAAGCATAACCGCAAGGCTGGGACGCCAGTGGCATTCTGGAATGGCTCCAATGACAAGATGATGATCAATGCCGCAGGGGTGCCGGTGACAGAGGCGCGCATCGTTGGCGTATTGCAGCGGCCAGCGCCGGAGGCGCGCCAGGTGACGCCGAAGGCGGCAGCGAAGTCTGCGGTGGAACGGTCAGCCGATCGGAAGCGTGCAAGGGACGATGCGGCCAGAGAGAAGAGCCAAGCAGCGGGCGACTTGAAGCGTGCGGCTGGATGGACGAGAGACGCCAGAGGCGTATGGCATGAACCAACGCCGGAGAGTGTGGCAGCTGCGCCAGCAGCGCCAGCGGCAGTGGCAGTGCCAGTGTCCGTACAAAAGCCGTACATCGCGCCGTGGGCAGATCCCCTTGACCCAAATCCTGGCGATGGCGACGATGTAGCGCTGTTTGCGTGGCTCAAACGCGAAGGTGGCCGTAGGGATGCGTTCAAAGCCGCACAGGCCGCAGGCCGATAAGGCCAATACTGAATATTCGAAAGCGCAATGCGATGATTGTTGACTAGATGGTCAAACTAAGGTGTTACTGATCCTCTACTTCTCCTCTACTTCGGTTCTGCCTACGGCAGAAGCAACCAAGGCGGCAGGCAGCAACCAAGACGGCGGACGTTACGGCGAACAGGGACGGCATACAGGGGCGCACTACATGAGCGAGACCGATGGCTTGAACCACCCGGCAGATAAGCTGGCAATGATCCGGCAGAGGATCAAGAAACTACAAGACGAGGAGGTGGGGTTGAAGGCGGCGTGCGTAGCACTGCCGGAGAGCGAGCGTGCGGGGCGCTACGCCATCGTGTCGGTGTCGATGGTAGGGCGGTCTAGCTTGGACACGAAGGCCCTGCGCGAGGCTCTGGGAGAGGCGGCTGTCGCGCCGTACATGCGCACGACCGAGGCAGTCACCGTCACCGTGAAAGAGATCTGAGCATGATGGATTGGCAGCCGATCGAGACGGCACCGCTGCATGATTTGATCCTATTGGCCGCGCCGAGGTGGGAAGCGCCTGGGTTTGTAATGTCGATGGGATTTTGGGAAGCAACCGACCACGAAACGCCAGATGGTTTTTGGTGGGCGTATATAGACTTTGATATGGAGCCGACACACTGGATGCCAATGCCAGGTGAACCAAAGATGATCGAGGTGGCGGCATGAGCAAGTTTGATGGCACGATGCGGGTGACGATGAACGTAGGCATGTCGCTCGATCATGGCAGTGTGATGCTGCAGATCGGTGACGATGTCACCGGCATGCGCCTGCATGACATGGTGATGGAGCTGATCGAAAGCGTGGAAGCGCGCGACGGCTCAATCGTCGCACTCGATCAGCGCACGCTTGCCGATGTGCAGCGCGAGTTCGACATCGTGTCGCACCTGATCGGTGACCGGCTAGAGCTCGAGCGTGACCGTGCGCAGTTGCGCACAAGCGGGGGGTTCGGAGGGCTGAGTGTGCGCTTGCGCACAGTGCCAACCTGACATCGGAGCCCCTCGGCGAGACGCCGAACCGTGCCGCAACCCTCGCGAGAGGCCGACGTTATAGCCGTCCAGCTATAGCGTTTTGCCCCGATCGAGGGGGTCGGTGTTTACCGAGGGGAATAAACGCGGTGTTCTGATACCCCAAAGCGGCTAACCCATTGATATCGTTATGACCGAGACTTTACATAATACGCATTATCGGATGTTATCGATAACATAGGGCGGAATGCGGCCCGATGCGGGGCAGGGCAGGGCCCGCGCGCACCCCCCCCGGCCCCGCGCCGACGCCCCCGCCGCGTCAATGACAGGTCGACACTCACCGAAAAAAAATTGTGCAAATTATAGAAAAACCCGCTCCGCGCCCACCCCCTTGCTCCCTTCCAAAACGACACCTAGACCAATCCATAGGCCTGGACGGCGACCATCGCTGCGCCGCTCACCTCCCGGTGGTTCTGCAGCTAACTTGCCCTGGGGCGCTATCGCGCACTGGGGCATTTTTTTGTCGCCCACCTGCACCTTCTCAAACATGGACCGCACAGGAACCATAATGGCGGGGAAGGCGCGGGAGGGTGGCACCCCTGCCTTACTGGCCAAACGCGGCCTATGGTGGCGATAGATGCGATAGCCGCAAGACCTGCGGCGGGGGTAGCACAATGGCTGGCAAGAAGATCGAGCTCCAGATGTGGGCCGACATTACCAAGATGGGCGGCGTTGATGCGGTCATTGATCGGATCGAGAACGGCGACACGTTTCAGTCGATCGCGACAGAGCTTGGCATTTCGCGGCAGATGCTTGGAATGACCCTGAACAGAACGCCGGGTGTGCGCGAGCGGATCATTG
>Ga0209499_1000340_pt1 | contig 34671 bp, 42 predicted proteins | sample C_130208_EF_Meta_FD_187306 | JGI IMG/M metagenome (GOLD analysis project Ga0209499, IMG submission 187306) | Freshwater microbial communities from Lake Croche, Canada to study carbon cycling - C_130208_EF_MetaG (SPAdes) (version 2) | ecosystem: Environmental > Aquatic > Freshwater > Lake... | reverse complement strand
CTGCTGAATCCGCTGCGATTGGTCGCCCCATCGGTTTGGTGCCTGAAATCAAACACTCCACCTACCACCAAAGCATTGGCTTGAAGATGGAGGATCGCTTCATGGATGTGTTGCGCGCTCATCCCTATCTCAAGACCGCTCCGCTTGAGATTCAGTCCTTTGAGGTCAGCAACTTGAAGTACATGCGAGAAAAACTTGGTCACGCCAAGAATTTGCGCATCATGCAGTTGGTGAGCTTTGGTCCTGGGCCAGCTGGCATGCCAGGAGACGCTTATAGCAGCAAGTCAGGCTTGACCTATGAACAAATGCTCACACCCAAGGGCCTCAAAGACATCGCGCGCTACGCCGATGTGGTTGCCCCCAACAACCGCATGGTCATCCCCTTGGGAGCGGACCAACGCTTGACCACACCCACACGCCTTGTGGCCGATGCGCATGAAGCAGGCCTTAAAGTGCACACATGGACTTTCCGCCCCGAAAATCGTTTCTTGGCTGCAGAGTTCAGAAACAATGCGGGCGAGAACAGCAGAAACGAGTCTGGCTCTGTGGCAGAAATGCTCACCTACATCAAAGCTGGGATCGATGGGTTTTTCTCAGACGACTCTGCGCTCGGTCGTCAAGCCATTGAAGCCTCCATGGTGAACGCGGTCAAAGGCTGAGAAATCTATACGCTATGCAAGTCGACTACAAGCAGTTTGCTGACCCACACAGCAACAAATGGTGGATCGTTGCAGGCGTATTGATTTTTCAAGCACTGGTCCTTGTGGCCATTCAAATGGGCATGGGTCAAAGGTTCATGAGGATCGTTCAAACGCCTATCGAGGCTGAACTGATCCAAGCACAAAAGCCTAAAATTGATCCCCCCAAGCCCCCTCCTGTTGACAAACCACCGCCTAAAACGGTGGTGAAACCTGACTATGTGCCACCGGTTGAGGTTCCCCATGTGGCCACCCCGAACAACGCCATTGCTCAATTCAGCTCAACGCCTCAAGCTCCTAGCCCCAAAGCTGCCGAGGCGCCACCAGCACCCTCACCCCCACCGCCGGCACCTGCGGTGAGAACGCCAGCAGTGATCAATGCCTCTTCGAGTTGCGAGACACCAGAGTACCCCAGTCAATCCAGAAGACTTCAAGAGAGCGGCACCGTTCAATTGCGTTTTTATGTAGGCGCAGACGGGCGTGTCATCGAATCCTCTGTCGAGAAGTCCTCCGGCTACAGACGACTTGATGAGGCAGCCAGGCTCGCCTTGGCGAAATGTCAGTTCAAACCCGGCACCGTGGACGGTAAACCTGAACCCAGTTGGGCCAATTTAAGGTACGTCTGGAAATTAGAAGAGTAGGTCCTCTTTGGCGTCGTTCTCACAATATTCAATTTCTCCTTTCACTTGCAATACACTTGAAATCAAGCTTTGATCCCCTTTTAGTCTTTTGTCAATACACCACCATGAACACCATTTACAAGCGTTTTAAACACCTCCTCTTGCTCGTCTCTTTGAACCTCTTTTGGGCTCCAGTTTGGTCACAAACCGCAGCTTCGAACGGCAACGAGGAGATTGAAAAAGCTTTTGGCTTGATGTCCCTCCTAGAGCAATCTGATTGGGTAGCGAAGATCACTTTGATCATCTTGGTGCTGATGAGCGTGTCCTCTTGGTACGTGATCATCAGTAAACTGCTGACCCAAAGTCATGTGTTCAAAATGGCTCAGGAGATCAACGACGCCTTTTGGGCGTGCAGCAGCATCCAAGCGGGCGAGAAGACCTTGAGCGAGAAAAGTCCTTTTAAATTCTTGATCCATGTGGCGCTTGAAGCCTCTGCTCCGCAAAAAGGCATCTTAGCCCCCGTTGAGCCCAAAACTTGGTTGTCCATATCCATTCAAAGGGGCATGTCACAAATTCAAGGCCAAATGCAAGGAGGGCTGTCCTGGTTGGCCACGGTCGGTTCCACTGCACCTTTTGTGGGCCTGTTTGGAACGGTCTGGGGCATCTACAACGCCTTGATGAAAATTGGCTTGACAGGTCAGGCTTCTATCGACAAAGTGGCAGGACCCGTGGGTGAATCTTTGATCATGACGGCCATTGGTTTGGCGGTCGCTGTTCCAGCGGTTTTGGGGTACAACTGGCTGGTCAAAAGGAACAAAACTGTCCTTGAAAGCGTCAATGCTTTTGGCTCTGATTTGCATTCCGTTTTAAGTTCAAAGTAAGAACCCTAACCGTCCTTACGCTGCCCGACTCTCAACGAACGAAGCTCACCCCATGGCCATCAATTTGTCATCGCAGTCCGACGATGAAGTCTTAAGTCAGATCAACACAACTCCGCTTGTTGATGTGATGCTGGTGCTGCTGATTATTTTTCTGATCACCATTCCCGTGGTCACGACGTCTGTCAATGTGAGCCTGCCTGTGCAGAGCAACGTTCCGCGTCAACAAAAACCTGAGACCATCATCATTTCAGTCAACTCAAAGGGACAAACCTTTGTTTTTGACGCCCAGGTTTCCAACAACGAAGCCTTGTTCAAGGTTCTCAAACCCTATGCTCTTTTGACGCCACAACCAGAGGTGCAAATCAGAGGAGATGCGCAAGGGGAATTTCAATCGGTGGGGCGAGTGATCAATGTTCTTCAAAGGCTTGGCTTGTCCAAGGTCGGTTTTATCACTGAGCCCAAGTAGTCAAGGAATGGTCCAACATGCACTCTTCATTCAATAAAGACGAATCCGCTCTCCCCCAATTGGATCCCGAGCCCGATGTCATGATGGACATCAACACCACGCCATTGATTGATATTTTGTTGGTGCTGATCATCATGTTGATCATCACCATTCCAGCTCAATTGCACAGCGTGAACTTGGACATGCCGGTCAATCAGGCTCAAAAAACCAAAGAACCCGTGGTCATCAAAATCAGCATTGATGATCAAAACAGGATCTTTTGGAATGGCAACTCCATTGAAAATCAATTGGACTTGGAGTCAAGGTTCTCGAGCCTTAGCAGCAGAGAAGACCCGTCTGAGGTCCATATCCTCTCAAGCGGAAAAGCAAAGTACGACACCGCCATCCAAGTTCTTGCAAGCGCCCAAAGACATCAGATCAAAAAAATTGGCATCGTAGGCATCGATGAGTTTGCGCAGTAAGGACTCCCCTCTTGGCTAGATAGCTCATGAGCATGAGGTGTCTTCACTCTTAAAAATGCACCTCAATGCACAAAAATACGGGCGATGAGGTGCAACAAAAGCCGACAATCAAAACCTGGGGTTCAAGAGAACATCAAGCTTTGATCACGCCTCGTCCGCCTCCTCCGTCTCGTCCTCACCTTGGACGTCCATCACAGCCATTTCTGCATATTGGATGGCATTCAATTGATGACGGTAGGCATTGAAGGCATGCAAATCAGCCTCATCTTGGTTGGCATTGTCGCAGGCTTGAGCAGCCAGATCTTGTTGCTTGGCAGCTTGCCTGAAATGGTAGGCAGCAGCACGGTGACAGTCGCTAGGACTTTCATAAATATCTTCAAAATCTTCGATATGCTCTTCGGACACATTGACATGGGTAATTTCTGACATTTTTAACTCCTAGGTGGATGGACAAACACAAAAAACACACAACTGAACAAAGAAGGCCCCTTGATGGACAAGCAAGGCAAAACCTCCAAGTCTAAAAAGGTAACTGAAGACACTTTAGGCAATCAGCGTGACTTAATGATGAAAAAAGAAAAAATAAAGACCCGCATCGTTTGACCCACCCAACATCCTCTTGAACCGCTCTGTGCATCCTTGCCCGACCGATGGTGGCTCTAAGTAGTTACCCCCTATGAAGTTGAGCCCCGCATACATGAAGATAAGGTTCTGCTGATCGAACCCAAAGGACACTTGCACCATGAGAAAGAGCCCCAACAAATTTGCCCACATCGTTTACAGAACTCACCAATTTGAGGCCATGATCAAATGGTATCAAGATGTCTTGGGCGCCAAGGTTCAGCACTACAACCCGGCCATTGCTTTCATCACCTATGACGAAGAGCACCACCGTGTGGCCTTTCTGAACCTCTCTATCTTTGAACCAGAGGGCAACAAAACCAGGGTTGACAGAGTGGGGACCGATCATGTGGCCTACACCTACGATTCTTTGATCGATCTGGCTGAAAACTACGATCACCTGAAGGGGCTGGGCATCAAGCCCTACTGGTGTTTGCACCACGGTATCACCGTGTCTTTGTATTACGGCGACCCGGATGGCAACCGAATGGAGTTCCAAGTCGATGTCTACAAAACCAACGAAGAGGCGAATGAATTTATGATGGGGCCTGGGTTTGCACAAAACCCCATTGGCGTGGAATTCGACCCCGATGACTTGGTCAAAAGACTAAGAGCCGGTGAGCCTGAAAGTAACTTTTTAATCCGCCGCGTTCATCAACCCACCGCACCACTCAGGAACCCCTGAAAGTCTTTGATGAAGCTTGGGGCCAAGGGGCTGTGTGCTTGGACAAAGAGCATCAGGCGCTTGAGGCATCCCGCATACTTAAACGCTGATGTACCGTTCAATCCTCTCTTTGTCCGAATCCAACTCTGTACCCAAGCCTTGATGCACAATTTGGCCTTTCTCCAAGACCAAAAACCTATCGGCCAATTTGCTCAAGGATTTGAGATCTCGGTCAACGATCAAAACGGCCAATTCGGTGCCCTTCAGTTGAGCCAAGGTGTTCCAAATTTCTCGTCTGATCAAAGGTGCAAGCCCTTCGGTGGCCTCATCCAAAAGAAGCAAGGATGGCTGCGTCAACAAGGCTCGCCCGATGGCCAACATTTGTTGCTCGCCCCCAGAGAGTTGATTGCCAAAGTGTGTTTTGCGCTCGGCAAGCCTTGGAAAGAGGTCATAGATATCACCCAAGCGCCAAACTCGGTTGATCTGTGAGGTCTTTTTAAAACTGGCCATCAAATTCTCTTCCACCGTCAAGCCAGCAAAGATTTGTCGCCCCTCGGGCACCCAGCCCAAACCGGCACGAGCCACTTTGAAGGAGGCTTGCTCTGTGATCGATCGATCGCGCAAATGGATAGCGCCCCCCATGTAGGTCGTTAAACCAAACAAGGAGCGTATGAAGGTTGATTTGCCCATGCCATTGCGGCCTAAAAGGGCCACGACCTCTCCTTGAGCAATGCTCATCGACACATCAAACAAGACCTGAGAGCCCGCATAGCCTGCGCACAGATCCTTCACCTTCAGCAGTGCTTCAGTGGGCTTCAAGCTCATCTCCTAGGTAGGCCGATTTGACCAAAGGATCGTTCTTGATCTGCTCCACCGTTCCGCTTGCAATGACCGACCCATTGACCAAGACAGAGACGCGATCGGCCAATGAAAACACAGCTTGCATGTCATGCTCGACGAGCAAAATTCCATAGCGGGTCTTCAAGCGCCTTAAGAGCTCAATCATTTGCTCACTCTCCGTGGGACCTAGCCCAGCCAGGGGTTCATCCAAAATGAGCAAACGGGCATCGCAAGACAAGCTGATGGCCAATTCCAGTTGACGCTTTTCTCCATGAGCCAAAGAGGCCATTGGCTTGGAGGCCAAATGGAGCAAACCCACTTGTTGCAAGATGTCTTGTTGAGCAGAACTGAGCTCATGCAGCTCAGCGCTTTTTTTCCACATGCTAAAGCCCTGGTTCTTTGAAGCGATCTGAGCCATGATCATGTGCCCGGCCACTGTCATGGTGCCAAACAATTGCGGGACTTGGTACGCCCGAGACATACCTAGCCTTGAACGAGCCGCGGCGCTCAAGGGGTTGATCAATTGTTGCTCAAAGAAAATCGAGCCTGAATTGACCTCCAGTTCGCCCGTGATTTGATTGATCAAGGTGGATTTGCCGGCTCCGTTGGGGCCGATCAAAGCATGCATCTCACCCGGATAAACACTCAAAGACACCCGATCGGTGACCATCAGGGCCCCAAAGCTTTTGACGACATCGACCGTTTCAAGGATAGGCGGTTGACTCATGTTTTATGTCCGCTCTTGAGCGATCAAACCCAACAAACCTGTTTTTAAAAATAAAACACGAAGCATCAAAATGATCCCCAGGTAAAACATCCAATACTCCGTCCATGCGGACAAAATTTGCTCCAAGAGGACAAAGGCAGCGGCCCCCAAGATGGGCCCAAGCAAGGTGCCTGCAGAACCTAAAATCACCATGAACAAAAACTCTCCCGATTGAACCCAAGAAATGCTCGCGGGCGAAACATATTCATTCAAATTGGCAAAACCAACGCCTCCCAAAGCACACATGGCGGCTGAGATCGTAAAAAGCGTCAACTGATAGGGGTAGGGCTGCAGCCCTAATGAGTTCACCTTTCTTGAATTGTCACGGCTAGCGATGATGACTTGACCAAAATTGGACGTCATGAGGCGATGCGCCACATAGGCCACAGCCATCAAAACCATCAGCATGGTGTAAGCCAAGACCTTGGGCTGGGACAAATCAAAGCCCTCCACCCAAACCGTTGGAGCTGGCAGCCTGAAGCCGTCATCACCCCCGTACATTCTGAGACCTTGCGCGATGAAAAAAATCATTTGAGAAAAGGCCAAGGTGATGAAGATAAAATAAAGCCCTTGGGTCCTCAAAGAGATCGATCCGATGAAGCAACCCACCAAGCCCGCCGCCATGAAAGCGATGGGCATCACCCACCCCAACTGTGTGATGCCCAACTGGGCCAAGATGCCGGCGCTGTAAACACCAATACCAAAAAACGCAGCATGGCCCAAACTCACTCGACCTGAAAAACCCACAATCAAATCAAGGCTCACTGCAGCAATGGCAAAGACACAAACCCTTGAGACCAATTTGGTGTAATAGGCTTGGTCCAAAAGCGGCACCAGCAAAGCCAACAACAGCAAAACAGAGAAGGTGATCGCCAAGCGCGAAGCGTTGGAGTCGGACTTTTTTATCACTTGTGAAGCACTCATTGAAGTTGGCGCCCAAATAAACCAGACGGCCTGATGGCGATCACCATGGCCATCAAGATGTAGATGGCCGCATTGGACACGATGTTACCCACCAAGGGGCCAAGAAGGCTTGGCCAAACCATGCGGCCCAGGGTGTCGACAAGTCCCACCAACAAGGCCGCGTAAAGGGCACCTTTCAAAGAACCGATGCCGCCGATCACCACCACCGCCAAGGACAAAATCAGCAAGGGATCCCCCATGCCTGATTGAACAGAAATCATGGGGCCCAGCATCACGCCGCCCAAGGCCGCCAACATGGCGCTGATGGCAAAAACAACGGTGAATAAAAAATTGATGTTGACACCCAGGGCACCAATCATTTCTCTTTTCTCCGCGCCCGCTCGGATTTGCATGCCCAAGCGTGTTTGGGTGAGCAAAAACCAAAGAGCCAGACCGGCAAGAATGGCTACGCCCGTGATGCTCAAACGGTAAAGGGGGTAACTGAAGGTCGATGTGAGCTGAACGGGACCCTCCAACCAAGCGGGCAAGTTCACATACAAGGGCTCTCTGCCCCAGATCATGATCACACCGTCGTTCAAGACAATGCTGAGACCAAAACTGGCAAGGACTTGGTCGAGGTGAGGCTTTGTGTAGAGGTGCTTGACCAAGACCCGCTCAATGGTCCAAGAAAGTACAAACACCATGCACATGGCAAGCAAAACGGCCAAGCCAAATGAGGGAACCGAACTGGTCGCAAAGGCGATCAAAAAAGCCCCGATCATGAGCATGGAGCCGTGGGCCAAATTGATGAGGTTCATCACACCAAAGGTGAGCGTCACGCCTACGGCCATCAAAAACAGGATCATGCCCAACTGCAGGCCATTGAACACCTGCTCGATGAAGAGCCCCAAGCTCATGTCCAAAACAAACCCTTCGCGCTTACTTCAAAGGGCATTTTTTAGCAAACTCGTCTGGAGATTTTTCTGCAATGACCGCCACTTGCTTCAAGTACAAACTGCCATCACTTCTTTCATCGACCACGGTGAGGTAGGTGTTTTCAATCGGGTGGTTGTTGGTGTTGAATGCAAATGGGCCACGAACGCTTTGAAAATTGGCTTTCTTCAAAGCCGCACGAAAGGCTGTTTGATCCTTCACATTGCCCTTGACCTCTTTGACAGCGGAGTCCAAGAGCATCATGGCATCATAGGCCAAGCCAGCGTAACTGGCAGGATCCCGCCCAAACTTGGTCTTGAAGTCTTGAACAAAGCGCTTGTTGGCAGGGTTATCAATGCCCGCAAAGTAGGTCGCACTCACATAGGTCCCAAGTACGCTCTTGCCTTGTGCTTGGAAAGCGGTGGGTTCGGTCAAAGCGATGTTTGAAAACACGGGAATTTTACCCACCAAGCCTGCTTGCGCCCATTGACGCATGAAAGCAATGCCCAGTCCACCGGGATAAAAGGCGAACACGCCATCGGCTCCTGAGGCGCGGATTTTGGCGATGTCTGCAGCAAAATCAAGTTGCGTCAACGGGGTGAATTGGGAGGCCACAATCTCGCCCTTGAAGCCTGTCTTTGCTGCGTCGGTGTGCTCGTAGCCGGCTTCAAAGTCTGCACCAATCAAATAGAGCTTCTTCACCCCTTGTTTGGTCATGAAAGCCCCCATGCCCGTGGTCAACTGTGCATTTTGAAAGGCGGCGTTGAAATAATAGGGGCTGCACTGCTCACCAGCGTTCATGGCGACGCCGCCGTTCATGCCGATGAAGAAAATTTTTGCATCCACGATGGGCTTGACGCCAGCTACCAACTCATTGGAAGCAGACAGTCCAACAATGACATCCACTTTTTCTTTGTCAATCAACCTGGAAATCTCCTGCACGGTAGCACTGGGATTGCCTTTTGAGTCGGCGGCCACGACTTCAATTTGAGTGCTTCCAAATTTGCCACCCAAATGGTCCATGGCAATTTCAAAGCCCCTCTTTTGCTCCAAACCCAAAACGTTCAAAGGACCACTTTGCGCAGAAATAAAACCGACTTTCAGCTTGGTGTCTGCTAAAACTTGGTTCAAACCCAAGAGCATCATCAAAGCGGCACCGATGACGCCTGTCTTTAAAATTCTTTTCATGTCTGTCTCCATTTGTTGGTTGCTTCGTTGTCAAAACTTAAAATTTAAGCCACTGTCTCAATATAAATTAATTTTCATTTTTTGAATACCTCGAAAACGAGCATTTTTATTAAAAACAGGAGGTTCTATCAAACGCATCTTCGGAAATCTCTTGCACAAAGCGGGCAAAGCGACGGCGAGCTCCAACCTGGCCAAGGGGCGGCCCAGGCAAACATGGATGCCAGAACCGAAAGCCAAATGCAAATTGGGCTTTCGGGTCAAGTCAAATGCATTGGGCTGATCAAACACCCTTTCATCGCGGTTACCGGCGCCTACTGAAAAAATAACCTCGGTATTAGCAGGAATCAGGCCTGAACCGACGGTCACTTCACGCGTGGTGCGCCTGCCTTGAAGTTGAAGAGGTGAACAATAGCGAATGCACTCCTCAACCGCAACGGGCACATTGAGCTCATCGCTTGCCATCAAAGCCATTTGTTCGGGATGGTGCATCAAAGCCAAGGTGGACAGGCCAATTAAATTGGTCGTCGTTTCATGACCGCCATTGAGAACCAAAATGCACAAGTGCGCCATTTCATTTTCAGAAATGTCCTCGCCTCGTTTTTCTGCTGCGACCAAGGCACTGATGATGTTCGAAGGCGTCTCCTCCATGGGACGACCACGCCAAAGATTGATGTATTGAAGCAAATAATCTTTGAACTTTTGTGTGGCAACATGACCCGCATCGATCACCTCCTGTGTCACCGTGGGGTTCAAGGGCAGCAAGACTTGAGCGCCTAAATCTCGAATGATGGGCCCCTCCTCTCTTGGTACACCAAAGATATCGCAGACCAATTGGACGGGTATTTTGGAAGAAAAATCAACAATGAAATCGATGTCACGTTTTTTTTCAATATCGACCAACAATTTCTCAACAATGTCCACCGTAGCTTGCCTTAAACGTTCAATGGATTTTTGGCTAAAGAAGGGGTTCACGATCGTTCTAAGACGGTCGTGATCTGGGGGATCTCGAAACAGCATGCTGGTGGTGTGGTGCTCAAGAAGAGGCCCCGGGCCGAACTTCTTGGTGTAGGCTTCCTCCCGGTTGACCACCCCTGAGAGATCACGCCAGACGCTGATGATGTCATCGTAGCGCGTGAGCAAGACCGATCCATCGGCATTGCGATGGATCGGGTCTTCGTCCCTCAAGGCCTTGAAGTAAGGCAAAGGGTCCAAGTAATAGTCATCGGGAATGTCAAACAAGTTGAACGCTTTGGGGTCAATTGGAGCCGACGAGGAAGCGGTCTGAGTTGTTGTCATAAGTGTTCACCCCTTGAGTTGAAAAAACAAAGATCCGTCTTCATCGCTGAGCGGGCAAGTGCTGGGTCATCGCATCAAGCCATTGAGGGTCTACATCCAAGGTCTGTAGCTCCTCCAAAATTTCGCTCTTGGTTTGCGTCCACCGCTCAACCACATGAACGCCTTGCAAGTCATCGGGATCGTCCTCCTGGTAGGAGTACTCCAAACGAATGCCGTTGGGGTCAAAAATATAAATCGACCACGTCTGAACGCCGACACAAACAGGACCAATGAAGCTCATGTCAAGGGCCTTGAGTCGGTCCATCATGGCATTGAATTGTGACTCGGTGGTGGTGAAGGACACGTGCTGCATGGATGCAATCGTGTTGCGATCCCCAACGCCCACTTCTTGGGCAGACAACTCAAAGAAAGCCAACAAGGTGTCTCCACCTGCATCGAAAAAATAGTGTCTTAGGTTTTCAAAAGGAGGGTTGCCCCGATTTCCTGGCCCTACACCCACGCCTGGCGGCACTCGAAGGGCATGGACCAAGGGCATGCCCAAGACACCATGATAAAACTCGGTGGTTGCCTTCATGTCCGAGGTGTTCAAAGCCAAGTGATGGATGCCTCGTGAAGTGGGCTTTGAGCTGTGTTGGGCTCTCATGGGGTTGGAGTGCATAGGATCCTCAATGCGCGAGCAGGGGTTGAATGAACGGTCAAGGGGCGATTTACAGTTTCAGTTTGAACAAGTCCACGGCATTGCTTCGACCTATTTTTTGACGATCTGCAACGCTGATAGGGGTCTGATCAAACCACATGGCCGCATGGTCCACATTCTCAAAGGGCCAATCGGTAGAGAACAAGATGCGGTCTGAACCGATCTCTAGCATGGCATCGATGAGCGTTTGTGTTCTGAAGTTGCCAGAGGTGGTGAGGTAAAAGTTTTCTTGAAAATAGTCGCCCAACTTCCTTTTGGCAGGATAAGCCTTTTCTTCATGGACCCAACCATTTCTGTGGTCAACTCGCCAAATGCTGTACGGCAAACCCTCACCCAAATGTCCCAGAATAATTTTCAAGTGCGGATGTCGATCAAAGAGGCCACTGGCCATCAACCTGAGCGCATGCACCGCGGTTTCTTGACCGAAGGCCCAGGTCGGCCCCATGAGCCAGGGGTGACCCGCATAAATTTGAGACCACGAGGGAATCGGGTTTCTGGGATGCAGATAAAAGGGTGCGTCCAATTGTTCGCACACGCTCCAAAACTCTGCGTATTGGGGCGCATCATAGTAAACCACGTTCTCGGCATGGTCGACTTGAGAAAATCCATTGACCAAAGCCCCTTTGAATCCAAGCTCCTTCATGCAACGGGTCAACTCTTGGGTTGCCATCTCTGGGTCTTGCATGGGAAGGGCCGCAAAGCCTTGGAAACGGTCCGGTCGCTTGGCCACTTGTTCGGCCAGGAAATCATTGGCTCGCACTGCAATCTCTTGGGCTCTTTTTTTATCAAAGATGGCTTGAACGGCTGGAGCGTTCAAGGACAAGACCATCATCTGCATGCCGTGCTTGTCCATCTCCCTCAGTCGGTATTCTTGAACATCGATCAACCTCTTGGACAACTCCCCCCAAACGGACTCGGCCAAAAAGCCCGCAGAGTCTTGCAAAGTCTCTGGGATTGCAAAATGTTCCTCTAAACCAATTTTTCCGTCCATGATATTTAAACCTTTAGCTAAAAAACAATCAATACTGTCCCTTGGGCTCTAGGCCCAGCAAATGTTGCCCCACCATGGAAGACACCGCATCCCAATTCAAACTGATGTGCCTAGAAATTGCATTGGCATCACGCCACATGCGCTGCAAGGGTTGATCCAAAGTCAGACCAGCACCTCCAACAGCAGCAAAAAGCCCATCGACACCTTGCTGAGCAAGCCTTGTTGCGTAGGCGTGGTCTCGGCGGTTGCGGATGCGCTGGGAAATGGTGATGGGCACACCACTCATGGCCATTTGCTCCACCTCGGTGGTGTCTCGATTGATCAAAAGAGTGGCGGCGTCCAAGGCTGCAGTGGCCTCGGCCAAGCGAGACTGAACGGGAAAGAAGTCCCTCAAGCTGTTGCCTCCTCCAGCGACTGCGCCTCTGGTGACTCGGGACTCACACAGCTCAACGAAGGTGTCAATGGCGCCTTGAAGGGTTCCTAAAATGGGCGCCACCAAACAAACTGGCACGGCAGACAAGAAAGGAATGCTGTAAATGGGATGCGGGTTGTCCTTCAGACCTGGGGGTTGACCTGAGGAGAGCTCAGCGAATGTGATCTTGCGGTGCTCTGGCACAAAGACATCCTCGGTGATGACGATGGACTTCGATCCCGTGCCAGCTTGCCCCATGACGAACCAATCGTCCTCGATCTGCCAATGCGCTTTGGGGACCAAGAGAAAGCCAGCACTCGGCTTGTCATCAGGATGCAGCAGTGGAAAGTGCACGCCAAGCAAGGCCCATTGGGAGTTATCGACGTTGGAGGCATAGCTCCATTTGCCTTTGATCAAGTAGCCCCCTTGAACCCTCTGCGCTCTCGCCGCTGGCGCGTAGGAGCCGCACAAAATCGCTTGCGGATTTTCAAGCCAAACATCATCTTGAGCCTCTTTGGGCAAGGTGGACAGCAGCCACTGATGAATCAAACCCAAGGCGCAACCCCAAGCCGTCGATGTGCAGCCACGACCGACCTCGGCGATCAAGTCCATGAAACCCGTAAAGCCGTACTCATAGCCTCCGTAGCGGGCAGGTTGAAGCAACTTAAAAAAACCTTGGTCCTTGAAGCGCTGGGTGGTTTCTTCAGAAACGCGCCTGTTTTTCTCGGTCATTTGAGCATGGGCCGAGAGATAGGGTCTCATCTCTTTGGCTTGATCCAAAATCACACTCAACTTTGGCGCACCAAGGACCGCACTCCTTCTTCCGGGGGCCGAAGAGAAAGGATCTAAAAAGTGACTCAAACTGTGCAAGGGCGCATTCATCAGAAAATCTCCTGAGAAGTTAATCAAGCTATTTTCAACTTAAATACTTGCAAATGCAATTAAATTGAATGTGGTGTTTACCCTTAAAATGAAACTTCAACTCGTCCTCCTTTTACAGATGAGACATCATTAAAATAGCACCCATGCCCGTACAACACTCCCTAGAGAAAGCGCTCCCCTTCCTTTTGGCCCGAACTGGTATCAGCATGGGGCAAGCGTTCACCAAAGAACTTCTTCCCTTTGAAATCTCTCTGATTGAGTGGCGCGTGTGTGTGACGATTTACGAGACCCAGGACTCCACACTCAGTCAAGTGGCCCAAACCTGTTCCAACGATCCCTCTACACTGTCCAGAACCGTCAATGGCTTGATCAAAAAAGGATTCATCAAACGCATACAGTCTCGCTTGGACCGAAGATCGTTTGTCTTGCATTTGACCGCCAAAGGGCGACAAGTGACCCAAAAAATCATTCCCTTGGCGCAAGCGTATGAGGCGCAAGCGCTGAGCGACTTCAGCGCCCAAGAGACCGATCAGCTGCGTAGACTCCTCAAGCGCGTGCATGTCAACATGGGTAAAAATTCAACGGCCCTTTAAGATGTGATCGGACACCTTTTCCGCCATCATCATGATGGGCGCATTGACAGGTCCACGAACAATCCTAGGTAGAGCTGAGCCATCCACCACTCTTAGGCCCTCCACACCAAAAACCTGCATGTTGGAATTGAGCACTGCCCAGGCGTCGCTTTCAAGACCCATGCGGCACGTCCCAACGGGATGGTGAAGGGTGATCGCATGTTTTGCAATGAAAGCGTCCACCTCTTCGTGTGTTGAAATGGATGGACCGGGGAACATCTCTCCTCCAGAAAATTCAGAAAATGCGCCAGAGCTACCGATGTGCCGCATGATCTTGATCATTTCACGAAGGACCTGGGTGTCTTGAGGGTGGGAGAGGAAATTTTGAAGGATCAAAGGCTTTGAAGCGGGATTGCGATCTGACAATTGAACCTCGCCTCGACTCTGAGGCGTTAAAAAAACACCCTTCAAAGCATAGGCATCCACATAAGGTTTCACAAAGGGCTTGAGGTAGGGGCCAGCGGTCATGGGTGCGGCCGCGAGAATCAATTGCAAATCCGGAAGACTCAAAGACCCATGGCTTTTGACATGACCCACGGCTGCAGCCGGCACCTGGCCACTCAAGCCTGAGCCCCAAAAAGCGGTTTTCAACAGATCGATGACCATCCTATCAAAGCGCAAGACGTCAAACAAAGGTCCATTGCCCACTCTTTTCCAACGCACATCACAGACCAGGTGATCGTGCAAATTTTTCCCAACCCCAGGCAAATCGACCAGCACTCTGATATCTTGCTTTTTAAGCGCCTGTGCCTCTCCAACGCCTGAGAGCATCAACAGTTGAGGCGAATTGATCACGCCTGCACTGAGGATCACTTCCTGGGTAGCAAAAAAGGTTTGGGTGTCGCCCTTGACATGGACCTCAACCCCTATGGCTCGACCATTTTTGATCTTCACCTTGTTGACGCTCACATGGGTCATCACGTCCACGTTCCCTCTGGCGATCGAAGGGTACAAATAGGCTGAGGCCGCACTCCACCTTTTACCCTTGTGGATGGTGGTCTGCATGTGTGAAAACCCCTCGATGCACCCAGCGTTATAGTCTTCGATAAAAGGGTAGCCCAATGACCGCGTGGTCTGCAAAAATGCCTCCATCAAAGGATCTTGGTAAATCATTCTTGAGACATGCAAGGGGCCTGCACCCCCTCGCTGCGAACTCTCCCCCTCTTGCCAATTTTCGCTTCGCTTGAAAAAAGGCAAGACCTTGTCATAAGACCAATCCGTTAAACCAAAATCCTGCGCCCAAGCATCGTAGTCCTCAGGAGCACCCCTGGCATACGCCATGCCGTTGATGCTTGAAGAACCCCCGATGACCTTGCCTCGAGCACACTCGATCTCTCGATGTGCCATGCGACCCTCACTTTGAGTGAAGTAGCCCCAGTCATAAAGCCGATTTTTAAGAATGAGCCCCCAGGTCAAGGGTATTTTGATCATTGGAGAACGATCCCGTCCCCCAGCTTCCAAGACCAATATTTTTACCGCAGGATCGGCACCCAGCCTATAGGCTAGCGCACACCCTGCAGAGCCTGCGCCAACGATGATGTAATCATAAGTATTGTTCTTCATGGAGTGCAAGGGTCAAGCGATCCGTCAAATGAGCAAGTTCAAGAAAGGTTGGTAAAGGCAAGGTTTGAACAACACACCGTAAGCTCACCGACCATCAATGTGATCATAGAGCCTCATCACTTTGTTGCTGTAAGTGTTGATCTTTGGAAGTGTTCTCTCAAGAGCAAAACTGAAGACCGGCAAAACCAAAGACATGTTTTACAGGCCAAATAAACGAGCTGCATTTTCACCAAGGATCTTGGTTTTGTGCGACTGAGGAATAGGTAAGCCCTCGATAAGACTTGTATCTGCTCCAATCAAAGGCTCATCAGAACCGAAAAGAATTCTGTCTGGACCTACAATTTCATGGGCCATCATGATGCTCGGCGCGTAAAAGGACGCTGTGTCGTAATAAAGTTGTTTGGCGTATTCACTGGGAGGTTTTTTGATGTATTGACGGCAATCTGGGAACAACTCGTAACCATTGTCCAAACGCTTTAAAAGCATCAACAATGCACCACCCGTGTGCGCCATGATGTAAGGAAAATTGGGGTATCTTTCAAAAACACCAGAATAGATCAAGCGAGTTGCACAAGTCGTTGTGTCAAAAACAAAACCCAACCTCAAGGGCAGCTCAAACTCTTCCTTGCCCACATTGGGCGGGAACATCGGATGCTCAAACACGGGAAGTTTCAACGCGTCTATCTTGGCCCAAATAGGCTCAAACCGCTCATGGTTCAATTGCATGCCCGCCACATTGGAGCCGATCATGACCCCCTTCATGCCCAACTCCAGGGTCAGACGATCAAGCTCTATCAAAGAAGCCTCAATGTCACTCAAGGGCAAGGTGCCCAGTCCAAAAAAACGGTCCGGATGGGATTGAACCATCTTGGTTGTGACATCGTTCATGTACTGGGCCATTTCAACTTGACGCAGTCCTGACCAGTCATAAACACTCGGAGAGGAAAGCGACAAAGCCCGCATATCGATACCCTGGGAGTCCATGACGCGAAGTCGCTGATCGATATCAAAAAAAGCCTCACGCCACCACATGTAGGTGTAGCCATCTTTGCGCAACAAGGTTTGACCCGATGGCGTCTTCTCCACTTGAAGCACCATGTCCTTCAACATGGCATCAAAATAACCACGGTCAAATACATGGGAGTGAATGTCAATCTTCAAAGTAAGCCTAGTTGCATTTAAATCAAATCATTCGCCAATCACATCAAACTCTTCTTGGAACATGTCTACCGAGATCAATCAGGCGTGATGTTGGAGGATTTGATGATCTCACCCCATTTTTGGAGTTCCGAGGTCTGATAAGACGCAAAGGCCTGCGGGGTCCCAGGCGTAGGCTCTGCCCCTGCACCACTTAAGCGCGAGATCACCTCGGGATCTGCAAGAATGCGATTCAAAGCACTGTTGAGTTTTTGAATGACGGGCTGAGGCGTTTTAGCTGGAGCGACTATCCCAAGCCAAGACGAGGCCTCGAAATTTGGAAAACCCGACTCACTGATCGTAGGTGCTGATGGCAGCAACTCGCTTCTCTTCAAGCTGGCTGAAGCCAAAGCGCGAATCCGACCTGATTTGATGTGTGGGAGCGCCGTGGCCACATCCAAAAACATCACGGGTATTTGACCTGAAATCAAATCCAACACCGCTGGACCGGCACCTTTGTAGGGCACATGCACAAGCTCTATATTGGCGCGCTTGGCAAACAACTCCATGGTCAACTGATGGGGACTGCCTGGACCGGATGAGCCAAAGCTGATTTTCTTAGGATTGGCCTTGGCATAGCTCACGAACTTTGACACCGAGTCGACTGGGAAATCTGCGTTGCAGACCAAAAGAAATTGAAAGGTGGCCGCCAAGCCGATGGGTGAAAAATCTTTGACGGGATCGTAACTTAAGGTTTTAAACAAAGACGAATTGATGGCATAGGTGGTCACACTCGAGAGCAAAAGGGTGTGCCCATCGGGAGCTGCGTGCGCCACAAAATCAGCTGCAATGTTGGTTGCCCCCCCGGGGCGGTTTTCAACAACCACAGGTTGACCGATGATTTCAGACAACTTGGGGGCGATCAAACGTCCGAAGTAATCCACACCACCACCTGGCGCAAGGGACACAATCAATTTGACCGGCTTATCGGGATAGGTTTGCGCTTGAAGCAGCGGCGTGAAAGAAAGCAAGGCGAGCAAGACGGACAGACACCTTCTTGATGCTCTAAACAACTGAGACCGCATTTTTAAACCTTCAAAGATTGTTCAACACATCCCTTTTTTTAAGAAGGACAAGTTCAAGCAGCAAAGCTTTTCTTAAAGGGTATGCTCGTCGTGATCGGTCTTTGCAAACCGATCGGCCAACAAAGCTGCCATGATAAAGCCGCCGGCCACGGCACCATTTTTCAGCAAGTGGTTCAATTGGTTGCCCAGTTGCGCTGGATCAACGCTCCAAAATTGATGTGCAATCAAGCCCGCCGCAATGGAGAACGCCGCCATCAAATACGCCACCAATTTGATTCTCCATCCAAGCAAGAAACAAATGGCTGCGATGAACTCAAAGGCGACGACCACATACACCGTGATCTCAGGAAAAGGCAAACCCAATTTACCGAAATAGGCAATCGTGCCATCGATCGAAGATGCTTTCCTGTAGGCGGGCACAAAAAACAAAATGCTCATTAAAATTCGGCCCAGCAAGAATAATTTTTCTTCTAACTTCGAGGGTGATTCCAGTGTATGTTCAGACATGTTGTACTCCTTTATAAAATCTAATTGTGAGAGAAGTCTATGTGAAAACCGAAGATCAAAATACAGGGTTTACGATGTGAAAAGTTCAACTCGAAAGTCACCCATGCCTTTGATCAACATCAAGCGGGCATGAGAGATGAACATCCGAGGTCACACCCTCAATCGATCGAAATGTTGGCCTCTTTGATGATCTTTGCCCATTTGTCTGTTTCACTGCGCATGTAACTCATCATGGCAGAAGGCGTGCTCGACTTGAATTCACCACCGATTTCTAAAATTTTGGCCTGCACATCTTTATCAAGCGCCACTTTGACCATCTCGGCATTCAAGCGTTGAACGATGTCCTCGGGTGTTTTGGCCGGCACCACAATGCCCTGCCACGCCCATGCCTCAAAACCTGGGTAACCACTTTCAGCAACCGTGGGCAGCTCTTTCATTTGATCCAAGCGCTTGTCACTCAAAGCCGCAAGGGCCCTTAATTTGCCCGTTTGTACATGCTGCGCAGCAGTTGCATAATCGAGCACCATGGCAGGGATCACACCAGCCAACAAGTCTTGTGCAGCAGGCGCGCCTCCTTTGTAAGGTACGTGGGTCATTTGAATGCCAGCTCGGTCAGCCAACAACTCCATGGCCAAATGGTGTGGAGAGCCTGCGCCTGGACTTGCAAAATTGATTTGTTTGGGCCTGGCTTTGGCATAAGCCACAAACTCTGACAACTTGTTGACGGGCATGGATGGGTTGACGACCAAAAGAAGCGAAAATTTCGCAGTCAAGCTGATCGGCGCAAAATCCACCATGGGTGAGTAGGGTAATTTTTTGTACAAACTTGAATTCACAGCGTACGTGGAATTGTCCCCCAAAAGCAAGGTGTACCCATCTGCCGGCGCCTTGGCCACAAACTCTGCACCGATGATGGTCGCAGCCCCAGGGCGGTTGTCCACGATGAATTGCTGGCCCAGTGCCTCCGACAATTTAGGTGCAATGACCCGCGCAAAAGTATCTGAACCGCCTCCTGGAGGATAAGGCACGATCAACCTGATCGACTTGCTTGGAAAATTGTCAGCCTTGACATCACCCAACATGGGCAACAAAGAAGATGCGCCCAAGAAAGATAAAACTTTTCTACGATTGTTCATGACTTTCCTTTTACAGATTTCAAAAAATAAAGCCCACTTGAAGACTATCCATGAGATCGATCAAGGGCTGCGTTACACCATGTTTTTCAAAGCAGCCTGTAAATTCGACTCGAATTGCTCAACATTTGCCTGATCCAAGGCTTGAATCAGGCACAACTTCATCAGCATCAACATTTTCTTTTCCTCACCCATGCTGTCCAAGGCATTGCCAAGCAGTCGATAGATTTGTTCAGGCACCGTATAGGGTACATCGATTGATTCAAATTGAACTAAGGTTTTCCCTTGTAAATGATCGCCCTTTAAGCGATGCAAGGCGAGCTCGACTTTTTTTGCATCAATTTCTTTCCACCTCCCTGCGATGTGATGGTCAGGTCGAATCAAGTAGAAACCACCCTCTTCTGCATCAAAAATCTTGTGCAAATCAGGCTGTGTGACTTGAACAACCGTCTGATTGGCCACCTGCACTTTCGAGATGAGAATCACTTCAAGATCTGTAAATGTCTTCAACATGGCCAAATCGGCCATGGCTTTTTCATTCAACGCCTGTCTTAAGAAATAAAAGCCACAGGTCTTCAAACCCACCAATTTTTGTAAATGCGTGAAGTTTGAATTCTGATGCTGGATCAGTCGCACGTCCGGGATGACTTCCCCCACTTTGGGCCCTCCTCTCCACGGATCGGTCTCAGGCGTGCTCAAAGGAGAGTCACGCAAAGGTACATAGGTCGCTTGCTTTGGGTTCAGAATGTCCTCTACATCGGTGTCCCCCAGAGCCAAAGACAAGACAGCATCCCTCAACACCCGAATACCTGGATTGGGTGGCGTCATGAACAAAGCATTCCTATTGGCCAAAGCAGCGTTTTCAAGAAAGACCTTCTTGCGCTCCAAGGAGTAAGCATCTAACAAGCACTCAGGCGACGCTTCAAGGATCACAGAAGACAACTTCCAGCCTAAATTCCATGCATCTTCAACACCAGAATTCAAGCCCCGAATGCCAAAGATCGGCATCAAATGTGCCGCGTCGCCTGCAAACAAGACCCTCTCATGGTTGAACGAATCCAACGAGCGACTATGAACCTTGTAGGGACTGTACCAAACCAACTCCCACGCTCCATCTTCCCCAATGTAGTCCAAGTGCGATTTAATTTTGACAAGGATGTGCTCAAGCTTTAAAGCCTCAGTCAAATCCTCATGTTCTCCCAACTGATAATCCAAACGCCAAACACCATCAGGTTGGCCGTGCATCAAAACGGTCAGTCCTGGATTTGATGGGGAATCAAACCAGCAGCGTCTTTCAATGAGGGCGTCGGTTTTTAATTTAATGTCAACAATGATGTAAGTGGCTTCATACGATGTCCCGTTGAGGTTCAAGCCCATGAGGTTTCTCACCGTGCTCTTGGCTCCATCACAGGCAACCACATACTGAGATTTCGCTTTATAAACACCTTTTGGGGTATCGATACTCAACTCCATGACGGAGCCTTGACGCTCCATCCCAAGGAGCTTGCTTTGCCAGCGCAAATCGATGTGTGAACTTTGATCGACTTGGTTGACTAAAAATTGCTCGGTATATGACTGCTGTATGTTGAACATGGGCCGATACATGATTTGAGGATCATCGGCCATCTCGAACTTTAAAATTTCTTGATCCTTGTAGAAACTTCTCCCCCCTTTCCAATCAAGTCCCTTTCCAATGATTTGATCAATCGCACCTAAAGCATCCCATATCTCCAAGGTGCGCCTAGACATACCAATGGCTCGACTTCCCTCGCAGACTTGAGCGTCGTCTTCAAGCAGCACACAGTCCACCCCTGTTTTTTGCAAAGTCAGGGCCAAGGTCAATCCAATGGGGCCAGCGCCTACAATGACGACCGGATGAACCATCGATGAGTGACTCATCTTCTTTAGCTTGCTAGAGGAATTAGCCTTAGGACTTGATTCGATTGTCATTTTTATTCTTTCAAAAGAGGCTCATTTGTACCCAAAGATTCAATTCGAGCCATGAAAATTCAGGCTCTCTCTTTGAAACAATTTTTGATGGAATGAGCGGATTTCTCAAGGGCTTTCAATGCAGGCTCAAGAGTTGCCGTCCACATCAAGAAACCGTGAGGCAGTTGTGCAAAGACATGGAGCTCAGGATTTGCTCCTACAGAGATCAATTGATTGAAGAGTTTTTGCGTGTCACCCATCAACGGATCGTCTTCGCCCACAGCCAAAAAGACAGGTGGTAGATTGCTTAAATCCTCATGCAATGGAACGGCTCCGTTGTCACTCAAAGGCCGCCCTTTGCCAACATATTGCTCCCAAACCCATTGCGAGTACTTTCTCGCAGTGGGCTTGAATCCGTCTGCATTACAGTAAAACAAAACCAAACCGTTGAGCGCATCCTCTTTCATGTCTCTTAATTTCTGAGCAACGGACAGCGCAATCGTTGATCCGGCAGACTCTCCAAAAAGTATTGGATTGCCCAGCAGTTCAAACTGCGCTTGATGGGCACGCAGAAAGCTTAGAACTTCAATGATTTGATTGACTTGTGTGGGATAGCAATACTCAGGAGTTTTATAGTAATCAATGGCACAGACAACACACGAAGACAAATCAGCAAGGCTGGTCGTTGTCTGTGCATGCGAGTCCAATCCACCTGCCCACCAACCAGCACCTCTGATAAAAATCACATAATTAAAGGGAGCTGCCCCCAAGGGATATGTCAGCCGAATAGCGATGGGGCCTTCTTTGCCCTGTACATCAAGGTCTACGATTTTTGAGATGCTAGGCAAGACCCCTCTTAAAGAGTCAAAGTAGATATTTTGCTTTTCTCTGGCCTGCTCAATGGGCATTGACAAAGGATCGCCTGGGTCAATGCCCAAATTCTTGTGAAAGGCTTGCGCTTCTTTAAAGGTCTTGAACATCAAGAGAGTCGCTCAAGTTGCTCTTCTTGGTGCGCCAGACATGGGCCTCGCACTCGGATCGGTCACCACATCAATGACCACGGGTTTATCGCTCTTCAGAGCCCGCTTGATGGCAGCTTCAATTTCCAAAGGATGCTCAACTCTGATTCCCTCGCAATCGAACACCTTGGCCAAATCAGCAAAGTTGGTCTCTCTGTAGACATGGATGTCTTTTTGACCTGTTTCAGATCGATCTTTGTACACTGCGTTGATGTTGGGCGCGCCTTGAGCCAATTGACTGTTGTTGTTGATGATGGTGATGGTGTTGATCCCCCAGCGCCTTGCCGTTTCCAATTCAGACTGGTGGTACATGAAACCGCCATCTCCAGTGAAACAAAAAACAGGGGTGTTGGGACTGGCGCACTTGGCACCCAAGGCGGCTGGGAATGCCCAGCCCAAAGATCCAGCAGCTCTAAGATACCTTTGTTCAGGGTACTTCATCTCTATCATCGTACCCGACCATTCAGAAGAGTAACCCGTATCGGCAACGACCATCGCATCCTTTGGCAGCCAATTCGATAGTTGATGACATAGATGTGCTGGCTTGATGGGTACTGACTCGTCACTCCAATGCTTTTGAGCATTGATTCGCCAATTTTGAATGGCCTTTTGAATGGTTTCTAACCACTTCGCTCGACTTGTATGGATGTCCATGCTCATCAACTCAGCCAAAGTTTCGCGCACATCTCCATGGATCAACTTGGCATTTTCAAAGTTGCGTCCTAACTCGAAGGGATCAATGTCAATTTGAATGACTTGAGTACCGCGCGCAGGAAGCGTCCAGCCCGCAGTCATTTGGTCTCCCGTGTCACTCCCAGCAAAGATCACCAAATCAGACTGAGCCAGGATTTCATTCGCACATGATCTCGAGTACGTTCCCGCAACGCCTGCAAACCAAGCATTCGACTCCGCCAAAACAGCTTTTGCATCCAAGGAGGCGACAACAGCCACGTTCGCCGCCTGGACAAAGGCCTCAATCTCCCTTTGTGCTCTGCTCTCCATTGCACCTTTATCAACCACCAACACAGGTCGCTCACTGAGCTTGAGAGCCTCTTGAATAAAGATCAAATCCTCTTGAGCGGGCCTGGGCCTAAAAGGTGTGAAGGAGCTAAATATAGAGTCCACCGATGGAGCGGAATCGATGTGCTGAGCACCAATCAAGTCTCCCGTATGACCCGCAATATCCAAATGGACGGGCCTTGGTGACCCACACATGGCCTCTCTAAAAGCCGTTCTGATCAAATGAGGCAATTGAGAGATTTCATCAACGCGACCAGAAAATCGAGTGACGGATTGAAACAAGGGTTGATGCGCAAGCTCTTGATAGGCGTTTCTGTATTGGTTCACTGCAGCTTGCCTACCCGTCAAAGCAATCACGGGCGAATGACCTAAAAAAGCATCCTGAAGTCCCGAGGCTAAATTGGCTGCACCCACCGATTGCGCCATGCAGACACCAGGTTTGTAGCCCGCTCTTGCGTACCCGTCGGCCATGTAGGCAGCGGCTTTTTCTGAATGCGTCAAGATACGTCGAATTCCTAAGTGCTCCATCTCTATCAAGGAGCGACGAAGAATTGCATCCATGAAAAAAACATGATCTACGCCATAAGCTTTCAACGCTTGAGCCAAAAAAAGGCCGCCTGTCATTGACATGTTCATCAGACCTTCTCTTCGCTTGAATTAGCATCAAGCGAAAACTTCCAACCATTGGCTTCCAGCTTTTCGATCATCTCGTGTCCATACTTTGCAACAATGGGATCCGCGGCTTGCGGCAAACGACCCACGTCGTTGAAATCTTCTTTTTTACCCTGGATGATGACCAATAAATGGGCGTCTTTGTCCGATACATTGATGAATTGACGAGCGACTTTGGGCGGCATAGAAATCATGTCAAAGGGATTCAAAATGATGTGCTCCTGCCCATCATCGCCCCAACGAATTTTCCACTGTCCACTTAAAGCCATGAATGTTTCCGTGGTTTTCCAATGCACATGCAATCCTGGACCGTCCCCCGCCTCTGCCAAAGCGATGCCAATTCTGATGTCCCCCTTGTCACCGTCCTCTATGGCTGGATTGTTTGACAATCGGCCAGGCATATTGGCCGGCGCCATCAAAACATAATTCGCCTTGGGATTGAACATTCTCAGCACATCCATGGGTATACCCAAATCCTTTTCCCAGTTGCTCGCTCTAGGCTTGAGCTCATTGAACCTGGCTATTCTTGATTTCATTTCCTCTTGTGTTGGGCATATGGTTTTCATTTCTTCTTCCTTAGTTAAATTTCATGTTGTTGGTCGAGGCTAATTTTGACCACTTCTCATAATCATTTTTGATGAAATCGGCAAACTCAGCCGTGCTTGACCAAAGAGGCGTAACACCTTGTTTTTCAAGCCTGACCTTTGTTTCATTGGTTTTCATGATTTTGGTGATCTCGCGATTCAATCGCTCAATGATTTGAGGATTTGTGCCTTTGGGGGCCAACAAGCCATACCAGGTATCGGTCACCAGTTCAGGCAGACCAAGCTCAACGACAGTGGGTACATCTGGAAGCAAGGGACTTCGATGGGTCGTGAACAAGGCCAATGCCTTTAACTGCTTGCCCACCACCAAGGGCGCAGAGGTGGGCAAACCCCCAATCACCATGTCTATCTGCCCTCCCACCAAATTGGTCACTGCATGGGATGCAGATTGGTAAGGGATGGGTAAGACTTTAATTTTTGCGATCGATAAAAACTGCTCAGTTGCAAAATTATTAGACGCACCAGGCCCACCCGTACCATAGGTCAATTTGCCAGGAGCGTTTCTAGCAAGTTGGATAAATTCATTGAATGTATTGGCATTGACCTGTGGATTGACCACCATGACATTTGGAATGGCTGCCACCATTGAAATGGGCATCAGATCTTTGAGGGGGTCAAACTTCAGATTTTTTTTGATGATCGGTGTAATGGTCAAGGTCGGAGACGTCACAAATAGGGTATACCCGTCAGGAGCAGCTTTGGCCGCATATTCCATGGCAACTAGTCCCCCAGCACCTGGTTTGTTCTCAATCACAACCGGTTGTCCTAAAGACTCGGAAAGACCTTCAGCCAAAAGTTGGCCCACAAAAAATGTCCCCCCTGTTGGGAAAGGCAATACCAATTTAACGGGCTTTGTAGGGTACTCTTGCGCTAGAACATGGGTAATGGGTTGCAAGAGCAAACTGCAAAGCACACCAAGCATGAATAAAATTTTCATCCAATCTCCCAAGTGTTTGATGTTCATTGTTCTTACAACAATTATCAAACAATTGCGATACGACGCAACTATAGGAAACACTAACTTCGTCAATGGCGAAAAGTAATGTTAAATGAACATTGGATATTGATTAAGAGTTTTCAAAGCGAAGTCATCAGGCCCATGGAAGTCAGCTCGGACTGTTAATCAGGGGTTCTGTGGATCAACTTAGATCGAGGTGTCACCAAAAAAGCATCCCCTTGGCGCAGAAGGTATGTAAATCTTTTTGAAGGGTGTCTACTTTACAAGGCACACCCGTTTGCCTTGGGGCATGGGATAGGTTTCAAGAGTTTTGGGCAAAGGGTGACTTATGCCATCTCTTTCATACATTGCGCGTTTTTTCCACATACTAAAAACGGCGTAAACCTCTTTTTTGGCGTGACTTTCCTCAGTGGTGGGGATACCATTTTTGTTGTCTCTATAGACCGCGAGTGTGATTACATTACTCATAATGCGTTATGAATCAAACTCTCGCGACCCAGAACACGCATCCTTCAACGCCATATTTTTCCTTGTGCTTGACCAGTGCCGGAACTTGAAAAGAGTCTCCAGGTTGCAAGTGCCGGGTCTTGCCATGAGCAGTCAACCAAAACTCACCTTCAATGACGATACCGTCAGCGGTGAATTCGTGATGATGCATTTCGTTTTCGGTATTGGCCCCCCAGCTTCGTTCTAGGACTTCCTGATAGCCTTGCTCCAGTTTCTCGTCTCTAAAATCTTCGAATCGCAATTGCCTAATTTGATCCATGATTACCTCCTGAAGGAAGAATTTGATCAATGCCTCAGCGCTGATCAACTAATTGATGGCACGATCCTGTCAACTGACAGGTAAATCATTTACGTCGGTAAGGCAAAAAAGCCTGTGTGAATTTCGATAAAGTCAGGACTGAAAAGGTATGCTTTTTCTCAGGCGTTGTCAATACGGTAAGAATTTGTATTAAAGACACAAATATGGTCTGCTAACTAAAAATTCCTTAAAGGTTTACCTGCTGCAGAAAAATAATATAAGAAAAATAATATAAATTGCCAAACTCAAGTATCACGCGCAGAATAAGGCTGCAGGTGCTTGATCTTAAGGATTGCTCACCAGCATGGGCGCAAGCCCTTTTCTTGAAGCGTATTCTTGCGCTTCGTGCAGGTGCAACTTTATTCTCTTGCTCTTGGCACTAGCGACTGCCATCCTCTCGTGGTGACAGTCCGGCCCGATTGATTAAATTCAGTCGGGCTTTTCTTTTGGAGTTTGTTGCTAACTTTCGATCATCGGCTAGGGTCTTGCTTAGGATTAAACAGAATAGCGTTTGATTACCAAAGAGACTATGCTGACGAGACGTGAGCAACCCGCTCACTCTCAAGGGGGTTATATGACTCTTTGACCAATTGCCTTAATGGCTACTTGCAACAAATGTCCTGCAGTGGGAATTTGTCCTTTGAAAGAAGTGCTGGGCGATCACAAGCCAGAGACCCCTGCATCGTCTGCAAATGAAGCTTCTGTCAAAGATAAAACAGCAAACTAAGAGGGCATGGGGGTATACCAGACTGTCATTTGACACAGCGCATTTTTGGATCAAAGATGGATCCTCATTATTTGAGGTCACCTATTTGGGGTCAGGTCACAAATGTTCTTACTTAACTCAATCGCTCACATTAGCAACTCGCACACCAAAGCAGTTGTGATCTCAGGCTCGCATGGGGGCCGATCTTCTGCAGAATTTGTAATTGCACTTAAGCGAAAACCGAGTTGTGTTTTTTTTAACGATGCGGGTGGTGGAAAAGAAGACGCGGGCAAAGTGGCACTTAGTATTTTGGAAGCTCATGGAGTGCCTTGTGCTTGCTACTCACACATGTCTGCAAGGATTGGGGATGCGCAGGATGGGTATGAGCACGGCATCGTTACAGAAATGAATAACCTGGCACGCCTGAATGGTGTTGGATTGGCCATGACGGTTAAAGATGCTGCAAACTTGCTAAGCCAATTATGAACTATCACCCGTCATCAATGCGCATAACAAAGCACTCCGAATCAGATCAAGACTAAATCAGTTTCTGTATGCGTGAAAATGACTCTTGCAACGGGCATGAAATCATCGTAAATAACAGGCTCTTTAAATGATGCTAAAGCTATGTTTAAGAAGTCATCAGAACTACACTGCTGATCAATTTGCAAGTTAACTAGCACTAAGATTTCGCCGTCAATTTTTTGCTTGAGATTTTTTAAAATTAAATAAATTTCAATTTCATTTTCAAGATGCAGAATCCATTTCCAAGCATGTCCCTTGGGAATTTCGCTATCTACACCGCTTTGATTCCACAACATATAAGTTATTTTCATCACTGTCCTTAAGTCACTTGTAAATTTAAAAAGTTAGACAAGTCAAAAACAGAATTAGGTGCAATTGGTTTCATTTTTTTCGGCAACTGCTTAAAGCTCATGGCCATAGACTTGGTCTGCTTCAGGGAACCAGACTCAATCCATTCGGGCACCAGATGAGAAATAGGGAACTTCTGGAGAAATTCTTTTTCAAATTGAAAAGACTTATCTGCGATCAGATTTGTTGAACGCCACTCTGGTGAGGAGTGGGCATTATGAGAGGATTTTGTTGGAGGGTTGAAGCATTCGAGAGCGTCCCAAACTGAAAGATCGCGCGTTGAGGCTACCGATTGATAGCCTCCGCCCGGTCCACGAATAGATTGAATCAATCTAAAACCTCTTGCATCTGACAATATGCCTTCAATGTAGGAAAGCGAAACTCCTGTAGCAGACGCCAGGGAGTTAGCGGTGATTGTTTTATCACTAGGGGCGCTCGCAATGATCGTTAAGACTTGCACTCCTAGGGTAGCTCGCTTATTTAACATCGTGTTTCCTTGTTAACAAGCGCCTATTAACTAAACGCTGCTAGCTCCCTTTCTGGGATTGAGGTGCCGCCTTCAAGTTCACAGAGTCCTTATGAAGTGCGGCTTTGGTATGAGTTGTCTGAGTTAGCAACTGCCAATTCTTTTCTCGTAACGGCATTTCAGAAAATAAAGATATCCAGTGTTCATTTGCCCAAGTTACACGTCTTTCAAGGGTCGTTTTTTCTTCTGCCGATTTCATGGGTTCTCTCCATTTAGTGCGCAAGTTTGTCTCGCACGGTTTTAATTTCAGCTAGTTGCGCACGCCGCAAAATTATCTAAACAATTTATTTTCACATTGATAATTTAAGTCTTTTGTCCGGGACAAAACAGGGAGGACAATTGTTTCTTTTTTTGTTACAGTGATTGGCATGCCTACAAACTCCTTTGTCTTACAGTCGGAAATTGAACGTCTGACGGGCTTTGGCGTTGAAAAGCTAAGAAAGTGGCGTCAACGGTTTGGCTTTCCTTTGGCGGAACATGGAGCAGACGGCAGAGCCATTTATTCTCGCGAATCCGTCGATCGGCTGTTGGTCATCAAACGCCTGATAGAGGCCGGATTTCGTCCCGGTCAAGTTGTGGCCAAAACAGCAGTTGAAAATTTGAAAATTCTCGCGGATCTGAACCTTTTTAAAACCAATGTTGAGCGCTCAGAGTCCACAAATGATTTCATCAGCCTACTAAAGCAATCCAACAGTGAGGCATTTATGGCCTTGCTGCGCAAACTGCGTGCAAAGCAAACCATGTTTGACTTTGTCCAACATACGATTGCCCCACTGATGGTGGGCATTGGAGACGCATGGCTGAGTGGTGAAATCGATGTGTACCACGAGCACCTTTGCTCCTCCATGATCGAGCGTTATTTGATTACGCAGACACTCAAATCAAAACCAAAGCCTGCTTTTCCAATCTTCTTATTTGCCTTACCTCCAGGAGAGCACCATCAGCTTGGTTTACTGATGGTCGAGGCTGTGATGGCAGAGGCTGGTGCCTATATCGTGAACGTTGGGACCGAAATTCCATTGAACAGCTTGAAGCTGGCAGCCACAGAGTGCAAAGCCGATGTGGTTGCGCTGACATTCAGTTTTTCGTATCCCCCTAGAGATGTCGTGCCAACGCTGGCACATTTGCGGCGTTTGCTGCCACCAAAAATGCTGATCTGGGCGGGAGGGGCTGGTTTGTTGCAGGTCAGGAGAGTCCCCAAGGGCGTACGAATAATGACCCATTTTGACGAGGCAATTACGGCACTGGGTGAACTCATGCGGGCTGGAACTGTTCCTGACAATGGCGCAGCGCAGCCGGGCTGATGAACTTATTTCTAGTATTTTTTGCTGACGGCCAATTGGGTTTAAAGCAGAGGGTGGCCTAGGTTTTGTGTAATCGCAGTAAAGGATCAATACTCGCAAAGGATTCCGTTATGAAAACCATCACCCAATTCTTAGATCAAAGTAAGCGTCCGGTTTATTCAGTCGGTCCAAATGCAACTGTTAGAGAAGAATTAGAGATCATGGCACAGCACAACATCGGCGCTCTATTGATCATAGATGATCAGACTTTAGAAGGTATTTTTTCAGAGCGTGACTATGCACGAAAAGTTGCCCTCAAAGGAAAAAGCAGCAACGATGCCAAGGTAAGCGACGTTATGACCTCTAAGGTCATCACCATCAATACAAAGCACTCTATTGATCAGTGCATGCAAATCATGACGGACAACCACATTCGGCACTTGCCCATCGTCAATGACACACAAGTGATGGGTTTAATTTCAATTGGCGATGTGGTTCGCGAAATGATTGCTCATCAGAAATCCATGATTGAACAATTACAAAGTTATATCGCTGGGTAGAAACTTAGCAAGGGAATTCCCCATACCTTCTTGCATTTCCGGCATTCCGAATAGCTGAGGTAATTACCTCATTTAAAAATCGTTCATGAGTTTTTCCCAAGGAGAATTCAGATGTATCAAAATATTATTCTGGCCTACGACGGATCGCTTGAAAGTCAGCGGGCGTTGCTCAATTGCAAAGACCTCTCGCAGTGGGAACACGCCAAGGTTCATCTGCTTTCAGTGGTTCCCTACGAAACAATTTCAATGGGCCATGAAACTTCTTACTACAGTGAACCTGAAAACAAAATAGAAGAAGAACGACGTTTGAAAATTCTCAGTGAAGGCGTTGAACAACTTAACACGGCAGGTATTGAGGCTGCTGGAAAATTACTCAAAGGTGACGCCGTTGATAAGATCGTTGAATACGCGCATACCATTGGCGCAGACTTGATCATGCTAGGCCATCAGCATCGTGACAATTGGTTGGAGAGATGGTGGGCGGGCTCAATTCCAAAAGCATTAATTGAGCACTCACCTTGTAGTGTTTTGGTAGTCATCATCAAATGAATTTACCCTGCTCACTACCAACACATCCGAAGTGACCAAACCAAGCGTACAGAATCTGGACACCCCTTACCCGTTCAGCCTTTAGTCTCGAAATTGTTTCACGGCCAAAAGATGGCGTCAAACTTTCGCTCCTACAGGTACGGGTCCCGCGCCCAGCTTCTAACTTTTTGAGTGAAAATGACAGCGCTGAGTGCAAATTTGCGTGTTTTGGCTGAAAAGTTACATAATGTAACTTTTGGGGTTATTACACGAAATATTGCACGGTTACTAAAAATGCTTATAAGTCGTTGATTTATAAGGGATTTTGACGAGCCCGGCTTTCTGTTAATCCGCAGGTCCCTGGTTCGAGTTCAGGTCATAAATAGAAGTATTTATGAAAACCACTGATTGAAAATCTATGGTTTTTCATAGTCAAAATTATATGTATAGTAATTTTTTCAGTGAGCAGTAGCCGCTTTAAAAATTCCTTCAGCCCACTTGTTTAGGCTAACTCCACTCTTAGCCGCTTTTTTAATTGCGGCTGCATGAACTTTAGGTTCAATTCTAAGCATTAATCGACCAGAAACGGGTCTATCCGGTATTTGATTTAATTTTTCACAGTCTTTGATGTATGAGTCAATAGATTTATGAAAAGATTTTTCAAATTGAGTAACAGATTCACCGTGAAATACGATGATGTCGTCAATGTCTAAAACTCGACCAACTATTATCTTGTCCTCTGCATCAAACTCCATACTTACCTTGTAGCCTTTATATTCCATTACATTTGCAATCATGGCTTAATCTCCAATTTATCCAAAAAATCTCTAACGCTTTTAACTCTGTATCTCAATGAGATATTTAGCGAGCCTGGATTCCTGTTAATCCCTGAGCATATAGTTCGAACTTGAGTCCAATGGAATAAGTATGAATGACTCAAAAACGGACATGGTTGCAATTATTGATCACTTATCAGTACTATGCGGCCAATGCTTTTGGAGCTAATAGGGGATTTTTTTTGAATTTCATCTCAGCCGTCCAAAGATCAACCGCTTCTTGCATCCGTAACCAACTCTCGGGTGTACCACCCACTGCTCTTGAAATGCGAATTGCCATCTCTGCTGTAACAGCCTTTTTTTCATGCAATAAGTCTGAAACTGTTTGTCTACTAACCATGAGCTTCAAAGCAAATTCACCTTGAGTCCAATCCAATTGAGGTAGTATATCCTCTCGAAGTATGGCACCAGGGTGGATGGGTTTACGATTAGGATTTCTTAAAGATCGCATCAGTGATAGTCCTCCAAGTTAACGTTCGTTACATCTTCACCTTTAAATTCAAATGTGATTCGCCAATTTCCTGTAACTGATAAAGCAAACTCACCTTTCCGTTCACCCTTCAGTGAATGAAATCTATAGCCAGGCAAGTCCATATCCTGCGCTTCAATTGATGAATCCAAACGATCCAAGATCCTCTCAATTCTTGCTCCATATTGAGCTGGTATACCTTTAAAGCTTCCCCTCGTAAAGAAAAGCTCTAAACCTTTATGCCTGAACGAAATGATCATTTTTTTATTGTAAACACCAAGTTTAATTTGTCAAGTTATAGTTGACATAAAATACTTCTCCGACTTGTATCAACTTAAAAAAAACTTCAATTACACAGTTTATTACACAGTAGAGTTTTTGGGATTTAACATATTGATTTATATTGATATTTGACAAGCTTGGATTCCTGTTAATCCCCGTTTAAAAATAAAAAATCTGGCTTTGGTTCATCCATAAACCTTTGTTTTCGATTAGATTGAAAACTAACTGCTCATCTCATTCAATGAACACGGTGAATAAGCACACCAATCTCAATCATATTGCTTTAAACTAAGAGGTTGATAGAATCAAAATTTGAACTTTGCGTAAGAACTTTTTATTATCCATCACTTGAAAAAGATTATCATCATTTCAGGACCTAATGGTGCTGGTAAGACTACCTTTGCACGCAATTTTTTACCTGCAGAGGCTCAAACGCTAAAGTTTATAAATGCTGATTTGATTGCTGCCGGACTATCACCCTTTAATCCTGAGTTGGCGGCGATCAAAGCCTCTAGACTGATGCTTAAAGAAATTGATGAATGTGTGCTGGCAGGTGACAGCTTTGCCTTTGAGACAACCCTTTCAGGACTTACCTATCTAAGGAAAATTAAAATTTGGCAAACTTTAGGTTATCAAGTAAAACTTTGGTTTTTATCCCTCCCTGACGATGATGTAGCAGTAGCTAGGGTAGCACTTCGAGTTGCCCAAGGTGGACACAACATACCCGAAGAAGTTATACGTAGGCGTTTTAAAGCTGGATTGAATAATTTTTACAAGCATTACAGTGGTCTTGTCAATTCATGGGCGTTCTATGACAATTACTCCCGTTCTCCAAAACTCATTGACTGGAGCTGAATATGAACCCAAAAGACATTCGTACATCTACAGACCCTGATATGGCAGGATCTTACGCAGCAATTCAAAGAGCGGCTCAGTCCGCAGAAGAATTAGCAATCAAAACGAATACGAGTATCCTTGTATCAATTGATGGCAAAGACGTCGAGTTAACAGCAAAGGACTTACTCAACATGCGAGCGAAAAATAATACGAGCTCAACTCAATAACAGTTAGCTAAACTACACTTCCGAATCAACTCTTCATTTCAATCAGTGCGAAAACCGTCCCGCTCTTCAATTTGTATCATAATGATACAAAATCTTCAATTACACAGTTGATTACACAGGCTCGTTTTTTGGGTTTAACGTATTGATTCATATTGATATTTGGCGAGCCTGGATTCCTGTTAATCCGAGACTTTAAAGTTTCTATTGGTTTTACATCAAACCACTATTGCTCTAGCCATAAGCTCACTTTAGGCTTACAAATCCTACATACCGTAATTACCGAAATAAAGAGATATTCATGTTACTGACTGCCATCATTACAGAGGCTGAGGAAGGTGGTTATATTGCTCTAAACCCTGAAACAGGAACCACAACTCAAGGTGATACATACCAAGAGGCCGCTTCAAACTTAAAAGATGCGACAAGGTTATACCTTGAAGAGTTTCCAATAACCGTTCGCTCACACCCAATTGTTACAACTTTTGAAGTTGAACATGCCTAAATTTCCAGGGCTCTCCGGGGCGGATATTGTGAAAGCGCTTCAAAAACTTGGGTTTATCATCTCACGCTAATCTTGAAGTCATATCGTAATGAGACGCAGCGATCAGGGCTGCGTTGTTCCTAACGATAAAGAGGTCAAGGTTGGAACAGTCAATGGAACTCTAAGACAAGCCAATCTCAGGGCTGAAGAATTCCAAAGTTCGAGTTCCTAAGGGGTCGTCGAATACCGGAAGCAAAATTTCAGATCATTCAACTTCAGCTCATTCAACACCCGACAAAACGCATCAAAAATGGTACACATGGAGTATGAAACCGATATTAAACGCAAGTTTCTTCAGATCAGATAATGACAACGAGCCTGTGCGCGAATGGCTTAAAGCTCTGTCTGCTACAGAGCGAAGAGTCATGGGGGAAGACATCAAAACAGTTCAATTCGGTTGGCCTCTGGGCATGCCTTTGGTCAGGCATCTAGAAGGTGGGATTTGGGAGATCAGGATCAAACTTGAAAACCGAATTGCTCGAATACTCTTTTGCCTCGAGGGATCTAGCATGGTGATTCTTCATGGGTTTATCAAGAAGCAGCAAGCTACGCCAAAGCAAGACTTGGATCTTGCTAAAGACCGACTCAAAATCTTAAAAAGGAAATGATATGTCAAAGA
>Ga0209499_1000338_pt1 | contig 34757 bp, 31 predicted proteins | sample C_130208_EF_Meta_FD_187306 | JGI IMG/M metagenome (GOLD analysis project Ga0209499, IMG submission 187306) | Freshwater microbial communities from Lake Croche, Canada to study carbon cycling - C_130208_EF_MetaG (SPAdes) (version 2) | ecosystem: Environmental > Aquatic > Freshwater > Lake... | reverse complement strand
CATGATTGTCGCCGGGGTGAGCCGTTCGAAGTTGTCCGCAGAGGAGGCTCGCATGTTGGTGAGCTTCTTTTCCTTGGTTGGGTTGACATCCATCTCGTCGGCCCGGGCATTCTCGCCGACGATCATACCCTCGTAGACCTCGGTGGTTGGGGAGACGAACATCTGGCCCCGCTCCTGAAGTGATTCGAGAGCGTGGGCAGTCACGACACCCCGACGATCAGCCACCATTGCACCATTGCGGCGGGTCTTCAGCTCTCCGGCCCACGGGGCCCATCCGTCAAAGACATGGTGCAAGATCCCGGTTCCGCGAGTCTCGGTCAGGAATTCTGTCCGGAAGCCGACCAGGCCTCGGGCGGGCACCCGATAGTCGAAGCGGACCCAGCCGGTGCCATGGTTGACCATCTCGACCATGGTGCCCTTGCGGAGCGCCAGGAGCTGAGTGACGACACCGAGGTACTCGTCGGGGACATCGATCGCCACGCGCTCGATCGGCTCGTGCTTGACTCCCTCGATCTCGCGCACCACGACCACGGGCTTTCCGACGGTCAGCTCAAAGCCCTCGCGGCGCATCTGCTCGATGAGGACGGCGAGCTGGAGCTCTCCGCGTCCGAAGACCTCGAAGGCGTCGGGCCGATCGGTGGGGTCGACCTTGATGCTCACATTGCCGATGAGCTCGGCGTCGAGGCGGTCCTTGAGCATGCGTGCGGTCAATTTGTTGCCGCTCTGTCCGGCCAGCACCGAGGTGTTGATACCCAGGGTGACCGACAGGTTTGGCTCGTCGACCGTGATGGCCTCGAGCGGCCGAGGGTCATCGGCATCGGCGAGAGTCTCGCCGATGGTGATCTCCTCGAAGCCTGCCACGGCGACGATCTCGCCCGGACCGACTTCGTCGACTGGCACGCGCTCGAGTGCCTGAGCAATGGCCATCTCAGTGACTTTGCCCTTGGCGATGGTGCCGTCGATCTTGCACCAAGCGACCTGCTGGCCCTTCTTCATCGTGCCGTTGATGACCCGGCAGATGGCCAAGCGACCCATGTAGGGGGAGGCGTCGAGGTTGCACACGAGCGCCTGGAGCGGTGCTCCCTCCTCGTACTCCGGTGCCGGGATGGCCTCCAAAATGGTGTCGAAGAGCGGACCGAGGTCTACGCCGACCTCACCCTTGGTGGTGCTCGCCCAGCCATCGCGGGCGCAGGCGTAGAGGATGGGGAAGTCGATCTGATCCTCATCGGCATCAACGTCGAGGAAGAGCTCCTCGACTTCAGAGACGACTTCGTCGATCCGAGCATCGGGCCGGTCGACCTTATTGATGACCAGCACTACCGGCAGGCGCGAGGCCAGGGCCTTGCGAAGGACGAATCGGGTCTGGGGCAGGGGCCCCTCCGAGGAGTCGACCAGCAGAATGACGCCGTCGACCATGGCCAATCCCCGCTCGACCTCGCCACCGAAGTCGGCGTGGCCCGGAGTGTCGATGATGTTGATCGTCACGCCGTCCTTGGTCACCGCAGTGTGCTTGGCGAGGATGGTGATCCCCTTCTCCCGCTCGAGGTCGCCCGAGTCCATGACCCGGTCAGCCACCTCCTCGTTGGCACGGAAGGCGCCCGACTGCCAGAGCATGGCGTCGACGAGCGTCGTCTTGCCGTGGTCGACGTGGGCGATGATGGCGATGTTTCGGATGTCAGAGCGAGTAAGCATGAGAACTTCTCAGGCTACCTGCAAGCAGGACCCCTCCTTGACCGAAACCGGTGAGCTCGCCGTTGCCTGCCGTCCGGCATCGGCGGCTGCCAGCAGCATCGTCATGGCCCGATGGAGCTCCACCTCGGTCACTTCGAGGCTCATCGAGCGCCCCACGAGGGGCCAGACCCCCACGATCCGGGTCGGGATCGGAGCGTCAGGTCTCGTCAGTGCGTCAGCGAGCGCCACGATGCTCAGGTCGTCGACGGCATCTGGTCGGATGGTCCCAGCACGCAGGCACAGCAGCGCTCGGGTTCCGGCAGCAGGGTCGAGGGTGATCTCGATGTCACGCCGCGCTCGGAGGGTGGCCCAGGGCGCTCCCGGCACCGCCCACACCGGATCAGTCCCACCGACGTGGGCGGTCGCTCCGAGCACATCCCAGTCGAGGGTGTCGAGGACATCAGTGGCATAGGTGGTCGACTCGGCCAGCACCGCGCCCCTGACCCCTCGAGGGATCTCAGAGAGCCAGGTGGCCAGTGATCCTCTGCCCGTGCCCCGGCGTGATGCCTGCTCCAAGATGGCGGCCACCTCGGCTCGAACACCGGCCAGCGGGCTCGGGGCGTCACCGCAGCGGACACGCTTGGCGCCACCGAGGCCCAGGACTCGGCGAGCGATGCGGGGCCTCCAGACGAAGGGTGTGGTCGGACGATCCTCAGCCAAGGTGGTGAGCCGCCATGAATCGAATCGCTGGGGTCCCTGCGAGCGCACAGGCACGCGAGCGGCAAGCTCGACCGCCAGGCGGCGGCGGGCGGAGGGGTCGAGACGTTCGGGCACTGGGGCATCGGCAGTGACCAAGGCGGTGAGGCCCGCAGCCCTCGGGACGATGGGGTTGGGATGTCGGATCACGGGTGGAGCCTCGAGATGGATGCTTCGTTGCTGTCGACGATGAGGGAGCGCACTCGCTCGGCAGTCACATCGACAACCCGGTGGAGTGCTCCGACCAGGAGGTCGTCGTTGACCTCAAGCACGATGTGGTCACCGGTGGCGGTCGAAAGTGCGGCAACCCGGAGGGGAGCGGCACCCGAGCGCAGAGTCTCGATGAGCGCCATGGCAGCGAGATGATCGAAGAGATGTGCCCCGAGAGGTGTGGTGACCACCTCTAGGAGACAGATCGAGGACACCGAGCGGGCCGGAGGGCCCAGCATGAGGTCGACCGCTGCACCGATGCGAACACGTCCACCGCAGATTTGGGCGGCGATCGACGCGCTCGATCGTGGTAGCCACGAGCCGGGGATGCGGCCGAGCTCCCTCGAGAGCACAGCAGCGTGGGTGGCCACCTCTGCGGCAAGCTGCTCGGCGGCTAGGCCGTCGAGGGAACCGATCTGCCTGAGGAGTGGGTCGTGATCGCCTCGAGCCTCGAGAAGACTCATCGCCTCGACGAGCGGGTCGATCACCTCACCGAAGACCAGGTGATCGAGGATCAGTGCGTGCACCAGCACCGAGAGCCCTCTGTTGTCATGCTCAGGATCGGAGCTCGCAGCGGGCTGAGCAATCTTCCAGGCGGGCAGATCGATGGGGAGATCGGAGGAGAAAGCATCGAACGCCCCGGCGAGTTCGTCGTCAAGCCAGGCGCGCAGGCCTCCGGCGAGCATCGGGTCAACAACAGGGCGCGAGGCCCGATCGCCGCGTAGATCACGGAGCAACTCCGTGGTGGCTTGGGTCCTTCTCGTCATGGAGTCATTGTGCCGAAGGGCTGTGTCAGATCGAAGAGCTCACGTGCACCGCGGGCACGGTGCACCGGTTGGATCGGCTGATCGCACTGCGTGTCGGGCGGCGAGCTGTTGGCCACATCGCGCGATGATCGCTGCTTCGGTCTCGTATGCAATCTGGTGGGATCGGAATCCCTGTCGAGAGGTCACCCAGATATCGTCGACACCTACCCCTCCCTGCCGCCGGACGTGACCGCCGCTCGACCGAGGCCGGCGACGTGCGACGTTCGCGCTTCTCTGGTCGCGAAAGGTCGACGGTGGGGTCTCTTGTCGTCGTCGACGATCGGCGACAAGCTCCGCCCGCTGGCGAAAGACGGCGAGGCGGGGATGCATGGTTGGTCCCCGGAACGCCAGCAGTTCGGAGTCGACGTACTGCGCGTCGATGGGCGTGCCGGCCTCAAGCATGGACTCGATGTCGACCCAGTCCTTTGGTCGATTGAAGGAGAGCTTCATGACGACGAGGTCGTTGGCCGAGAGGAAAGGGAGGTCGATGATTCGGTCGCCGGTGGAGAACGGAAAGGTGACTGCCCGCTCGACGACACGCTGGTGGTAGTCGTCGAATGCCAGGAAGAGGTCAATGACGTCGCGTCCTCGGGTCATGCGGATCCCGGCCACCGGTGCACGCGCTGCCCCTCGAGGCTCGACGTCGTCGAAGCCTCGGCCAGCGAAGAGGTCGATGACCTCAGTCGAACGGACCACCGGGACGGCCACATTGACGTCGACGTCCGTGGTCAGGCGGGGTGGGGCGTAGTAGTTGAGAGCGAGGCCACCTCCGAAGCAATGATCGATCTTGGCGTCGACCAGCTGGTCGTGGACCTCGCCGGCGACATCGGCGGCGGTCATGGCGTGGCGTCGTGCAGGACTGGGAAGTCAAGAATCTCTCGGATGGTCGCCACCCGTTCGGACATCGGCATGGTGCTGTCTGGCCGGACCCCAGTCTCCTCGGGGTCAGAGGGGAGCCGTTCAGGGAGCCACTCAAGCGGCGTCCAGCCGCCTCGGGCCAGCGGGAGATCGATCGACGTCGGACCGGCCACGGCCTTGAGGGCATAGCCGCACCCGGTCGCGATCCTGTTGACGATGTCGATGCTGGGCGTCTGCCGATCGTTTTCGTAGGCAGAGATATTGGCCTGCGCGATCCCGGTGATGGCTCCGACCTCGAGTTGGGTCATGCCGCGTGATTCGCGCACAGAGCGGAGGAAGGCGCCGTACATGACGCAATCATAACATATTGTCCTCACTATATTACGGAGCGGAGCCGACCTGATGGTCCCGTTCGCTCTGAGCGGTGTCCGGGTCGGGAGCTAGGTCGGACCGCTCCGCGTAGGCTCGAGACATGGCTCCGCTCCTCGCTGCAAACGTTGCGTTCTTGGTGGTCTTCGGTCTCTTCGTGGTGGCCTTCCTTGGTCTCATCGTGTTCATCGCCGTCTGGGCGATCCGTCGGGACAAGGCTGGACGCGAGGTCTGGCTGGAGGGCCGAGACGAGTCAGAGACGCCATGATCCGACCGGTGTCACTGCCGCGTGATCAACTCGGTGCGTGCACGTGCGCCAGCCGTCCCTGCTCAGCCCTCTGCCGACGATGACCGGCACGGTGCTCGACGGGTTCCATCCGGCTGTTGCTGCATGGTTCACCAACCGTTTCCCCGAGGGCCCGACCGAACCCCAGCGTGAGGCCTGGCCGGCGATCCGCAGCGGCGCCGACGTCCTCGTTGCCGCGCCCACCGGCTCCGGAAAGACCCTCACGGGGTTCCTCGTGGCCATCGACGCCGCCTACCGAGACGCCGAAGAGGGCGAGCCGAACCCGACGGGCATCGACGTGCTCTACCTCTCCCCCCTGCGAGCGCTGGCAACGGACGTGGCTGAGAACCTCGACGCCCCGCTGGCCGAGATCGCCGAGGTGGCCGCTGCCATGGGTGCCGTGCCGCCTCCGATCACGACGGCCGTTCGCACGGGTGACACCAGCTCGTCAGAGCGGGCAGCCATGCGGCGACACCCACCGCGAATCTTGTGCACGACTCCGGAGTCGCTCTTCGTCCTGCTGACCTCCGCATCGGGCCGAGCCAGCCTGGCCACGGTGCGCACGGTGATCGTGGACGAGATCCACGCTCTGGCCCGGGACAAGCGCGGGTCGCATCTCGCCGTCAGCCTCGAGCGTCTCGACCGATTGGTGGTCGAGCACGGCGGGCGCCTCCAGCGCATCGGCCTCTCGGCCACGCAGCGCCCGTTGGAGGTGGTGGGTCGCCTCCTCGGCGGCACCGCTCCGGGACGTCTGGCACCGGCCATCATCGACACGGTCAAGCGTCGCGTCTTCGACATCGCCCTCGAGCTGCCCGACGACGAGCTCGAGAGCGCGGCCAGCCACCGTCAGATGGACCAGGTGCTCGACAAGATCGCCGTCCACGTCCTCGCCCACCGCACGACGCTGATCTTCGTCAATACCCGCCGCCTCGCCGAGCGGGTGGCGCACCTGCTGGCCGAGCGCCTGAGCGGTCCGGACTACGGCTTCGACGATGCCGCTCTCGTGGTCGCCTCTCATCACGGCAGCCTCTCGGCCGAACGGCGCCGACGAGTCGAGTCGCGTCTGCGGGCGGGCGATCTGCGAGCTCTCGTGGCCACGGCCTCGCTCGAGCTGGGCATCGATATCGGCCCGGTCGAGATGGTCTGCCAGCTCGGCTCTCCGAGGGCCATCGCCACGTTCCTCCAGCGCGTCGGCCGCGCCAACCACTCGGTCGGAGGGATCCCGACCGGTCGCCTTTATCCGATGACCCGAGACGAGGCGGTGGAGTGCGCGGCCCTCCTCGCCGCCGTGCAGGCTGGTGAGCTCGACGTCCTCGAGCCGCCGGTGGCCCCGATCGACATCGCCATCCAGCAGATGGTGGCCGAGGTCTCGGCCCGTGAGGAGATGGGCCTCGATGAGCTCCGAGAGATGCTCACGAGTTCGGCACCCTTCGCCGAACTGAGCGTGGATGCCTTCGACGAGATCGTCGAGCTGGCTTCCCGAGGGATCATGACCGGCCGCGGCCGGCGTGGGGCACACCTTCACCTCGATGCGGTCAATGGTCGGGTCCGCGCTCGACCGAGCGCTCGTCTGGCCGCGCTCACCGGTGGTGGTGCGATCCCGGAGACTGGAGACTATCGGGTGGTCCTCGATCCCGAAGGCGTGACGCTGGGCGCGGTGAACGAGGACTTCGCGATCGATTCGACGGCCGGGGATGTCTTCCTCCTTGGCACGCACTCGTGGCGTGTGACCAAGGTCGAGACCGGCACCGTCCGGGTGATCGATGCCGGTGGGGCTCCTCCGACCATCCCGTTCTGGATCGGGGAGGCTCCGGCTCGGACCAAGGAGCTCTCCGAGGCCGTTGGCCGCCTGCGGGCCGACGTCGAGGTGGCGCTCCTCTCCGGTGGCGAGGTGGCGGCGAAGGCCGTCCTGCTGACCATTGCGGGCGTGGGCGAGGAAGCGGCCGTTCAGATCACTACCTATCTCGCCATGGCCCGCCAGGCTCTCGGCTGCCTGCCGACGACGGACCGAATCGTGGTTGAGCGGTTCTTCGACGACGTCGAGTCGACTCAGCTGGTCGTGCACTCACCCTTCGGTGGCCGGATCAACCGGGCGCTGGGCCTCGCTCTGCGCAAACGATTCTGCGTGGCCTTCGACTTTGAGCTCCAGGCAGCCGCGGACGATGACTCGGTAACCATCGCCTTGGGACCTCACCACAGCTTCCCGCTGACCGATGTGGCGTCCATGGTCTCGGCGGCGACGGTGGCGGACGTGCTCACCCAAGCGGTGCTGCCTCATCCCATGCTGGCCTCGAGGTGGCGCTGGAATCTCGGCCGAGCGCTCATCATCTCGCGCTCGATGGGCGGCAAGCGCCGACCCATCCACCTCCAACGGATGGAGGCCGATGACTTGCTGGCTGCGGCCTGGCCATCACTGGCCGCCTGCCAGGAGAACGCAGCCGCCGGTCCCATCCCGGTGCCCGACCATGTCCTGGTGCGCCAAACGCTGGCCGACGTGATGTTCGAGCCCCTCGACCTGATCGGCGTGACCGAGCTGCTTGAGCGGATCGCCAGCGGTGCGGTGGAAGTGGTGTGTGTGGAGTCGGCCGAGCCGTCGCCACTGGCCCTCGGCCTGCTCAACGGCCGACCCTTCACCTTCCTCGATGACGCTCCGCTCGAGGAGCGGCGCAGTCGGGCCGTGCCCCAGCGCCGAGGTACCGAGAGCTTCCGTCATGCCCCCGATCGCTCCGCGGTCCTCGACCCAGATGCCGTCGATGCCGTGCTGGCCACGGTGGCGCCTCGGGTGCGATCGGCCGACGAGCTCCATGAGCTGCTCCTCGACGCAGTCATGATGCGGCCCGTGGCCGCATGGGCGCCATTGGCCGAGCAGCTTCGAGGCGACGGTCGCCTGGTCGAGGTGGATGGGTGCTGGTCCCCGACGGAGCGCCGAACCGAGGCAGAGGTGATGTCCCTTGATGATGAGGCAGCGGCCGACTGCCTGGGTACCCACCTGATGGCGGCGGGTCCGGTGTCGCTGGCCGAGCTGATTGCTGATGCTCCACTGGCCTCGGGGATGCTCCGCGGGGCACCGCTGGGCGACCTCCGAGCCGCTACGGCGATCCGTCGCCTCGAGGCGACTGGCGTGGCATTCGAGCTTCCTGACGGCCGCTGGTGCGCTCGGCACCTGCTCGCCCGGCTCCATGCCGCTACCCGGGCTAGCCGCCGACGTCGTATCGAGGCGGTGCCCATCGCCACCTACCTCTCGTTCCTCACCCACCATGGCCACGTCGCTGCCGGATCGAAGCTCGAGGGGCGTGACGGGGTGCGGGCCATCATCGAGCAGCTCGGGGGTTTGGAACTGCCCGCCGGAGAGTGGGAGCGGACGGTGCTCCCGGCTCGGTTGACCAGCTACGACCCTCGATGGCTTGATGAGCTGTGCCTGGCGGGCGAGGTCACTTGGGGTCGCCTGACTCCCCGACACCTTGAGGGCGATGCGACCGCACCGATCCGGTCTCGACCATCGCGCACCACTCCCATGGCGCTGCTGCCGCGCCACGACCTCGAGCTCTGGATTGACGCCGTGCGCCGGGGTGAGCGCCCGGCGGTCCCCGATCTCGGGGCGGCCGCCGAGCTGCACGAGGTGCTCGTCGATCGTGGGGCCTGCTTTCGCTCCGACTTGCCGGGCCTCACGGGACGCCTGCCGAGCGAGGTTGACGAGGGCTTGCTCGACCTCGTAGCCCGAGGACTCGTGACGGCGGACGGCTTCGGGGCGCTTCGGGCGCTGCTGTCGCCGTCGGAGCGCTTTGCCCGCCGCCAGCGGGCAGGGCGCTCGTCGTCCCGCTATGCCCGGCGCACCCCGGCGGGGACCGGCGGGAGCGAAGGCCGCTGGGCTCTGTTCGCCCCAGGCGAGCAGCCCTCGCTCGATCGGGTGGCAACCGAGGAGCTCGCCGAGGCGGTGGCTCGACGGCTGCTCGACCGATGGGGCATCCTCGTCTGGGAGCTCACCGGGCGCGAGTCGCTCCGAGTTCCCTGGCGGGAGGTATCGGCTGCCCTGCGGCGACTCGAAGCGCGGGGAGAGGTGCTCGGTGGTCGCTTTGTGGCTGGGCTTTCGGGTGAGCAATTCGCCCTCCCTCGGGCCATGGAGCTGCTCGAGCAGGTCGGCCGGAGAGACGACCTCGCTCCGGTCACATTGGCGGCCACTGATCCGCTGAACCTGAGCGGGATCTTGGTACCGGGTCCCCGGATCCCGGCCCTACGTCGCCGGTCGATCCGGGTGGTCGACGGCGCCATCCTCGACGCCGGCTAATCAGTCCGAGTCGTCCCCCGACGCTGATGTCGAGGAGGCTGACTCGATCGCAGAGGGATCCTCAAGGGCTGAACCGAGGTGATGCTCGAGTCGATCGAGCCGGGCGGTGAGCTCGGAGAGGTGGCGGTCAAGGCCACCAATGGCGTGATCGATGGTGGCCATCCGAGTGCGGAGAAGCTCATCGATGCGCTCGGCGACCTCGGCGTCGATCTGCGTGGAGACCCGGGTCTCGACCTGCTCGATCACCGGAGTGACCAGCTGGCGCAGGAGGCCACGCAGGTCACCGTTCGAGCGCTTGTCGTCGTTGCTGGTCTCGTCCGCCATCTTCTCAACGCTACTGCCGTCGTCGTCCGGCGGACTCACGGACGGCAGGCCACGCCGGCATCGAACTGCAGGGTGTTCCACGGCGCACCCCACGAGCTCAGCAGGGCGGCGGCGCCGTGGGCCAGTGCGCACTCTTGGGTGGGATTCGAGTTGACGAAGAAGGCGATGAATCCTTTGATGTTCGCCCCGTCGACTCCAGGGAGCCGGTAGGGCGGCGTACTCCCGCCCCAGGCCACGGCGATGTAGGTCGCGATGGGCAGTTCTGCCATGTGGAACGCGAGGTACTCCGACTGGGGTACGTAGACCCCGGGCGAGAGACTTGGATCGACCGAGGCCAGGCCGTCGACCCATCCCTGGACATAGGCGGCGAACTGGGGGGCCATGGCGGGGCTGGGGTTTGCGAAGCCCGAGTGGAGGTCCGGGTAGCCCTCATCGTCGAGGATCACGGCCGAGGGCTTGAGGCCGAGACCGTCGTTGACGTAACTGTCGATCTGCTGGGCCACCCAGACGGCTCCAGCGTGGGCCACTCGATAGAAGGCGGCTGGGCTTTGGTCCTTGCGAGCCCGACACGCTCGGTTGGTCGGACCGCTGACCGTCCAGTAGGACATCCATGGGACCTGGCGGCCCGAGTTCTGGATGGCGAAGCCGGTCTGCTCATCATTGGAGTTGTGGCGGGTGAAGCCCAGTCCGGTCCAGGGCGACGAGCAGGTGCCGAGTGCCCCGGTGACGCCGATGATGGGCCAGCCGTCGCTGAGGGCCCGTCCCGGGCTCGGATAGGCATAGACACCGACGCTGCCGGCCACCGGCAGGCTCAGCGCACTGGCAAAGACGCTGGATCGGCCGTTGTGGACGAGGACCGAAGCCCGGCCGGTGAAGGTGGGGATGCCGGGGACGGCCTGAGAGATGTCCTGGGGCTGGGGCACTGCTTGAGGCCCGGGTATGACGATGCTCACGAGATGCTTCGTTGGAGTGGTTCCGGCCACCAGCAACGCCGAGCCAGCCACGGCGGCAGCGGGGGCGCTGCGCAATGTGGGGGCTCCAGCGGTGCGAGCCGAGAGGTCCTTGGTGGTCCATGAGCGAGTGCCACTGGCCGAGTTGGCCGAGTACATGACGGCATGGGCATCGCTCGACAGAGCGATGATCCGGGTGCGGCCTCCCCACACCACCGCGGTGGGGTCACCCTTGAGGCTCGTGCTCGCTCCGGCCGCGGCGGTGAGGTCATAGGCATTCCAGTAGCGGCCGGCTGCATCGTCGTCGACGTATTCGACCAGGTGACCCGACCGGTCAAGTCCGAAGAGATGGAGGAGGCCATGGCCGTCCGGGTTGTCGAGGGCGGTCAGGTCGGTGGACAGCTTGGGGCCACTGGCAAGGGCCGTGAGGTTGTACGTCGAGAATTGGCCCCCATGGAGATGGTCGTCGATGGTCTCGAGGACCCGACCGCCGACGGTATGGGTGACGACGACGATGTGGCCCTCAGAGAGAACGGCGGTGGGTGCGCCGGTCACATTTGGGCTCGACGTGGCCACGGTCAGGTCGGCCCCCGACCAGGTGCCGGCATCGAGCCACAGGTGGATGAGGTGTCCGGCAGTGGTGACAGCGAAGACGTTGAGGTTCCCATTCGGTTCGAGCAGGGGGGCGACTCCCGGATTCACCGCACCGGTCCCGGTGATCGCCGAGATGGGATAGGTGTTCCACGCCCGGCCGCCGATGCCATCGCCGATGAGAGCGAGGATCTTCGACTGGCTCGAGAGCCCAAAGACCGCAGGGCGCCCCGAGGCGGTGGTCGTCGACGCCAGCGGTCCAGCCATCTTGCGCAGGCCGATTCCGGCGGAGCGGATTGTTGTGGACCAGGCGCTCGGTGGTGAGTCGGTGGCGGTGGCCTGAACGACCGGGAAGACGGTGGTGGTGGCGGCGCTGGCCGCTGGGGCGGTCGAACCAATGGCGACCAAGATCGGTGCCAGTAGGGCAGCGCAAAACAGCACTACCCGTCCTCGTCGCATGGTTGTCTCAGGTGCCACTTGGATCCTCATCCTCGTTCGGTCTGCCGCGATCACTCCCATCGTCGGCGTGCACCCTCCGCATCCTTCACCCTACCGAGCCGCATCAGAGAAGTGCGGGCACCCCTGCGGTGCCGTCCCTGCCCTAGTGCTCACTGGTAGCCTGAGAGGTGGGCGGGCACGTGGTGCAGCAGTCCCGGTGGGAGACCGGGTGCGCCAGCAACGAGGAGTAGTTCTCATGCCCCAGAGGAGACGACGTAGGCGGGTGGCGGTCAGTCTCGCCCTCGCGCTCGGACCGAGCACCGTGGTGCTGGGATCATCTCCTGTCGACGCCGCCATGACGTCGTCCCGGGTGATGCAGTTCAGCGCGACGTCGGGATCGTGGTCGGCGACCAGCACCCGGGTCGATGCCACCATGCTGGCTTCCCCCACTCCACTGAGCATCATGGGGGCCACCGCCTTGTTCGGAGTGTCCGCCGAAGGCCATCTGATCGAGTCATCTCCTGATCCTCAGGGCACTGGGCAGTGGGTCACCTCTGACCTGACCGCCAGCACCAATGGACCGACGCTGCGCGGGGCGGTGGCGGTGCTCGTTGATCGCGCCAACCGGGTCGAGATCCTGGGTCGAACCTCGATCGATCACCTCGTGGCGGTGCGCAGCAGCGCAGACCCCTCGGGCTGGTCGGTGACCGACCTCACCGAGAGCACCAAGGCGCCACTGATTGCCTCGAACCCCTCGGCGGTGATCGGCGCCCATGGTGGCATCAATGTCTTTTATCGGTCGTCTTCGAGCCATTTGATCGGCCTCCTCGAGCGACGACGCCTCTCGACTCGCTGGTGGGTGCGCGACCTGACCAAGACCACCGGTGGCCCCGACGTGCGGGGCACGCCCAGCGCGGTGGCCACACCGGTCGACGGCGCCACCGTCTCGGTGGCGGTGCGGGCGAGCTCGGGAGACCTCCTTGTCGTGGCTGACGACAATGCCCGGTTGACCGTGTGGAGCTCCTATGACCTCTCGACGGTACCCGGCTCTGGCCCGTTGAGCTCGAGTCCGACCGCTGTGCGCGCCTTCGGCCGCCTGGCCGTCACGGGGGTCGGCCCGGACGGGTCGCTCCTCCTCCTTTCAGCTCCCAGGGCCGCCAGTCACCGCTTCGTGGCGGTCAATCTGACCGCTCGAAGCCAAAGCGCCCTCATCGAGGCGGACAGCCCGTCGATGCGCGTCGATGGCGACCACCTCCTGATCACCGGCCGAAGCACCGATCGTCATCTCCTCGTCTACCAAGCCGATTCCACCTCAGCCTTCCGCTCCGTGATCGTCACGGATGTCTCGGCGCAGGGCCAGGGGATCGAGATCACCTCGGCTCCGGTCCTTGCCGAGCAGACCGGGGCCCCGGCGGTCTATGCGGCTCGCTACCTCCCACCTCCGCCACCACCTCCGCCCCCGCCGTCACTGACCACCCAGATCGTGGCGATCGCCAAGGGTCAAGATCAACGAGCGGCCACTGTGGGCGAGACTCCAGCGGGCTCGAACTGCAATCCGTACACCGCTCACTTCGGTCGTGGTCAGAGTGCTGGCTGCGTGGCGGGGACGTCGGCGGAGGCGTGGTGCTCGGACTTCGCCAATTGGGTATGGCAGGCAGCGGGTGCCCAGATCGGTGGTCTCACCGGGTGGAGCTATACCTTCGCCGACTACGGCCGGGCGCACGGGACATGGAAGTTGGGCGCCACCAATGATCCGCAGCCGGGCGATGCGGTGATATTCGGCGACGAGAGCCAGCACTACGGGTCCCACGTCGGGATCGTGGTCGCCGTGCGAGGCAGCATGATCAAGATGACGTCAGGGAATTGGGGCGATGCCGTCATCACCACCGACTTCTTCGATCCCGCCGGGCCCTCGGGCGCCGGCTTCCCCATCATCGGCTACAGCTCGCCGGTCGCCGTGGGTGCGGCCAGACCGCACGCCGCCTCGGCCCACTCGGGTGGCGTTCCGACTCAGGGGCAGATCAACTCGCAGGATCAGGGCCGCTGAGCCCGATGACGGCCCGTCGGGTCGAGCTCACCGCCGATGTCGGCGAGCGTGCGGGCTCAGAGGGTCACGTCCATGACGAGCTGCTGATCGAGCTGCTGACCACCGCCCACATCGCCTGTGGTGGTCACGCCGGCGACGAGTCCTCGATGACCGCCGCCATTGACGCATGTGTCCGCAATGGCGTGCGCATAGGTGCTCATCCCTCTTATCTCGACCGCGAAGGGTTCGGTCGGCGCTCGATGGGGCTCGACCCGATCGGCGTGGCTGACTCGGTCGTGGCGCAGGTCATTGCCCTCGAGACCCTGGCCGTGGCGGCCGGCGAGTCGCTCTCGAGCGTGAAGCCCCATGGGCAGCTCTACCACGACCTCTCGACTCATCCTGCGCTCGCTGAGGTGGTTCTCGACGCATTGCGGGGCATCGGGGTCACCGAGGTGGTGCTGGCCGCTGGATCGCCGGCGGCGGCTCGAGGTGCCGAGCTGGGCTTGTCGATCAGGGCCGAAGGATTCTGCGATCGTCGCTACGACCCCCACGGGGGTCTTGTCCCTCGCACTGAGGCGGGTGCCGTGCTTGAGAACCCCGCAGCGGCTGCGGCCCAGGCCATCAGCCTCGTGACTGAAGGTGTGGTGATGGGCAGCGTGGCCCATCGGATCGCCTCGCTGTGCGTGCACTCCGACTCTCCGGGGGCCGTCGCCACCCTCGCCGCGGTGCGCGCCGCCCTCGAGGCGGCCGCCATCGAAATCGCCCCCCTGGCCTGATGGACCCCAGGTTGCGCCGTCTGGGCGAGTTCGGCCTGCTGATCGAGCACGTGGAAACAGGCCGGGCGGCAGGTCTGGCAGCTGCCATCAGGGGAGCCCTGCCAGAAGTCCACGAGGTTGTCCCGGGCCTCGACTCGGTCATGGTCCTCGACCCTCGAGACGATCTTGTGGCGCGCGTCTCGGCGGTGCTCGCACGTGACCTCCCAGCCACAGCCACCACCCGTCACGAGCTCAAGGTCGTCCTTGACGGCCCTGACCTCGCTGAGGTCCTCGCCGTCACGGGGCTCAGCCGAGCCGAGCTCGAGACGGCCCTTGAGGCAACGCTGACGGTGGCGGCGATCGGGTTTTCACCGGGATTCGGCTACCTCACGGGCCTCGCCGGACCGCTGGCCGACCTTGGGAGACGGCCCACGCCTCGGCCACGGGTTCCGGCGGGGTCGCTGGCCGTGGCGGCCGGGATGGTGGCCATCTATCCCCACGCCACTCCGGGGGGATGGTGGCTACTCGGTCGCTCCTCGGCGACGCTCTTCGACCTCGACCGTCCGTTGCCCGGCCTGCTGGCGGTCGGCGATGAGGTTCGTCTTGTCATCGTGCCCGACGATCCGCCCGGCCCGATCCCTGCTCCTCGGCGTCGGCTGGTGCCACCCGATGGGGTGAGGCCGGTGCTCGAGGTGACTGCAGTTCCGGCGGGCACGAGCCTGGTCGACGATGGCCGGCGCGGTGTGGCCCACCTGGGAGTCCCCGCTGCCGGGGCAGCAGACCTGGAGCGCTGCGAGGTGGCCGCTCGCTTGGTCGGTGGAGGGTCCGGGGCGATCGAGGTGACGGGCAGCGGTCTCGAGCTGTGCATCCTCGAGTCCACGGTGGTGGCTGGGGTTGACCTCGGCCTCGACGTCGACGGTCGCCGTATTCCCTCGGGGGTGCCGGTGGCGGTCGGGGCTGGCCAGGTCCTGCGCACCACCTCGGTGGGCCGAGGAGCCCGGGGTTACCTCGGGGTGGCCGGCGGCCCGCTCGTGCCGCTCGTCCTCGGCTCGATGTCGACCGACTCGCTTTGCGGGGTCGGCCCTGGCCTCGCCGCCGGCGACGTCCTTGGCGGGGGTCCGGTTCCAGTGGTGCTCCCGATGCGAGGGGCGGTCCCGGAGGACCCTGACCCGGTAGTGCTTCGATTCCTTCCTGGCCCGCACGATCACCTGCTCCTCGAGGGCCTCACCATGGTCACCGCCACGGTGAGCGCCACGTCGAACCGGGTGGGCCTGCGGCTCGTCCCTGACAAGGGCTCGCTCCAGCGACTCGATGGTGAGGTGGCCTCGATTCCCGCCGTGGCCGGTGCCATCCAGCTTCCCGCCGATGGCCACCCCATCATCCTCGGTCCCGACCGGGCGACCCTCGGGGGCTATCCGATCATCGGCGTGGTGATCTCGGCCGACCACGGCCTGCTCGGACGCCTCGGCCCGGGCTCGGCAGTGGAACTGCGGGCGGTGGACCATGGCGAGGCACGTGCCGCCCTTCAGGCGCGCCGAGATGAATCTGTGGGCTGGGTCACCGGAAGGGCGTCGACCCTCGGCTGAGGATCAGGCCTTGTCGGCGAGCTGTGGGTAGCGCTTCGAGAGGTCCGCACACTCGAGGCACACCGACTCGGGGATCACTCCCACCTTCATGAGCTGAGCAAACATGATGCAACCGAGGCAGACTCCGCCGAAGCCCTCAAGGCCAGCGGCGACGACCAGCAGCCCGATGACCACCTGGGCAGCCCCGACCGAGCCAGTGACCACCAGGACCGAGGCGGCGATGCTGAAGGTGGCTCCGATCAGCTGGGCGAAGCGCTTCGGCGGGCCGGCGACCAGCGTTGGCTCGCCGAGACGGGGGGCGATGAGGCGCGTGGCGATCTGGCCGAGCGGAGACAAGGTGGGCCCCGAGGCGACTCGAGCGATGAACCCATAGGTCAGGGGGATCAGCAGCCAGGTGGCGCCACTGACGACAAACGCGATCCCCATGGCCACGACGCCTACCGCCACGGTGCGTGCAGCCTTCTCGTTGACCGGGCTCGGGAACGTGAAGATCGTGGACATGCCAATACCCTACCTGTTTGGTCGGGTTTTGTCAGCCCCTCGCCAACAGGACGATCCAGGTGGTGGCTCCGACGGCCACCACGATGGCTCGCAGCACAGGGGCAGGCAGGGTCCGAGCGGCAGTGGCGCCGAGATAGCCCCCAACGAGCGTGCTGATGGCGAGCAGGCCGGCGGCGACCCAGACGACGTGGTGACCAAAGAGGACGAAGATGCTCGCGGCGATTGCATTGTTGAGGATCGAGACCGCAGAGCGCAGGCCATGGAGGTGAGCCAGGCTCATATTGAGGGCCAGGCCGAACACGGCGAGCAGCATCACGCCTTGGCCGGCGCCAAAGTAGCCGGCATAGAGCGAGACCAGCATCGAGCCGACGAGCAGGAAGATGCGGCGGGTCGGGTGGTCGTGGCTGACGTGGGCCATCCGGCGGGTCACGAGGGGCTGGACGGCGAAGGCGATGGTGGCGAGGAGCACCAGCCACGGAACGATCATCCGGAACGAGGACGATGGCGTCGTGATCAGCAGCAGCGATCCGGCCGTGACACCGACGACGGTGGGCAGGATCAGGTCGACGACATGGCGACGCAGCTCGCCGATCTCCCGCCGGAACCCGGCCACGCCACCGAAGTTGCTCGGCAGGACACCGACCGACGAGGTGATGTTGGCGTCGAGCGCGGGGATCCCGAGCGCCAGCAGGGTGGGGAAGGTGAGCAGCGTGCCACCCCCGGCTACTCCGTTGAAGATTCCCGCAGCGACGCCGACGGCCAGCAGGATGAGGACGTGCGCCGTTGTGATGGTGAAGCCGGTAGCGACGGCGAGCATGTAGCCATCGTACGACCTGAGCCGGCGGAGCCGGTCTAGTCTTCGAAGCGCACCGAACCACCATTGAAGAGGAGCTCGAATGGTCCGCTTGACCTGCATGCTGCGCCGCAAGGCCGGTCTCACCCCCGCCGAGTTCCACGAGCACTGGGAGCAGGTCCACGGCCCGCTCACCGTCCGCCTTGAGTGCGGCAGCTATGTGGTCCGCTACGAGCAGCTCCCGCGACCCCTCGACTCCTATTCGGGCGACGATGACCCAGGGTTCGACGGCGTCACGGTCCAGTGGTTCAACTCCATGGAGGACTACAACGCCCATATGGCAGCGTCAGACTTCTCGGTGATGTGGGCCGACATCGAGTCGTTCCTTGACGTGCCCTCGCTCCACTTCGTGGTGACCGAGGAGCCAGGTCGGCTGGTCATCGACCGGACGGCGAGCTGAGGGTCTCCACCATCGAGCCCGAACGGCGAACTACCGTGCCCAGCATGACGACCTCGTCGACGCCGAGCAAGGCTGTGTCGCAGCCCCGCAACCTTCAACGTGCCGCCGGCGGCGTGGTGTGGCGAGCGACCCGATCAGGGCGGACTGAGGTCCTGCTCGTTCACCGGCCCCACCGCGAGGACTGGACCTTCCCCAAAGGCAAGCTCGAGGCTGGTGAGACCTTCGAGGAGTGCGCCCTACGCGAGGTGCGCGAGGAGACCGGGTTGACCTGTGAGCTCGAGGAGTATGTCGGTACCGCCGAGTACCTCCACCGAAAGGGTCGTCCCAAGGTGGTGGCCTATTGGCTGATGTCCGTCGTCGACGGCGAGTTCACGCCAAATGACGAGGTCGATGAGGTGGCCTGGCTCTCGCCGGCCAAGGCTCGCCAGCTGCTCACTTTTGAGCGGGACCGCGAGATCCTCGACCTGCTTGACGTGGCCTTGAACGAAGTCGCCTGAGGCCTACAGCGAGTCGATCAGGTCGGCCACCGAATCGACCACCCGAGACGGTCGATAGGGGAAGCGGCCGATCTCGTCCTCGGTGGTGACGCCAGAGAGCACCAGGATGGTCTCGAGGCCGGCCTCCATGCCGGCAAGCACGTCGGTGTCCATGCGGTCTCCGACCATCACGGTCGACTCGGAGTGCGCCCCGAGCGTGTTGAGACCCTCCCGCATCATGAGGGGGTTTGGCTTGCCGACGAAGTAGGGCTCGACGCCGGTGGCCCGCTGGATCATGGCGGCCACCGCCCCGCAGGCGGGGAGTGACCCCTCGTTCGACGGGCCGGTCGGGTCCGGGTTGGTGGCCAGGAACCGGGCGCCGGCCTCGACCAGCCGAACGGCCGTGGTGACCGCCTCGAAGGACCAGGCCCGGGTCTCGCCCAGGATCACATAGTCGGGATCGATGTGGGTCTGGGTGTAGCCCACCTCGTGGAGGGCGGTGGTGAGGCCGGACTCGCCGATGACATAGGCCGTGCCGCCGGGGCGCTGGTCAGCTACGAACTTCGCTGTCGCCAATGCCGAGGTCCACAGCTGCTCCTCGGGGACCTCGAGGCCGATGGTCTCGAGTCGGGCCGACAGATCCCGGGGCGTGAAGGCTGAGTTGTTGGTCAGGATCAAGAACGACCGCCCTGAGCTGCGGAGTCGCTCCAAGAAGGCGTCGGCTCCCGGGATCATGGTGCCCTCACGGACGAGCACGCCGTCCATGTCGCACAGCCAACTCTCTGCAGGGGTCACTCTCGCCATACCCCAAGTATGGACGGCCGGCGGGGACTCCCGTGCATCGCCGCCCAGACGCGAAGAACCCCCGGGCACGAGGCCCGGGGGTTCTTCATCTCACTGCCACTCAGTCGAGTGGCGAGTGGATGTCCAGATCAGCTGCCGGCGGCGAAGCTGATCGGAGCATACGTAGCACTGGCGCTCTTGGCCCGAGGAGCGAAGACGATGGCCAGGCAGAGGGTGTCACCCGTACCCCCCCAGACCCCATTCGTCAGGACGCAGCCACCGGTGGTGCCGATGCCGATCTCCGAGTAGGCGCTGACCGGGGTCACGGTCACCGGGCTGGACTTGGCCCCGATGTCACGGAGGTTCACGAGCGGGCTGTAGATCGTGTCACCCTTGGACTTTTGGACCGAGCTCGAGCTGGTAACGGTGAAGCTCTTTGCTCCGTTGAGGGTGCAGCTGACGCCGGTCTGACCGTCAGGCTCCGTGATTCCCTGCTTGTTGCAAGTGTTGATTGCCTTCACTCCACCGAGGTTGTAGGTCACCGAGGTGCCGTAAATGGTCAGGATTCGCGACGAGGTGTAGGGGAAGGTGAAGCCGACGCCGTCGATCGAACCGGTGCCATAGCCAGCGTGGTGCTTGTCAGTGTGCAGGTTCGCCGCACCGCTGTTCACGAAGCTCACCGGGTAATTGACCGCGTAGATCGGGGTTCCGGCGCTCTGCGAACCGAGGTCATCGGCACAGAGGTTGTTCGAGGTCACACTTGGAAGCAGGCTCGAGGCGTTCACCGAGACGTCAAAGTACGTCGTCGCCGGCGAGGAGACCGGGTCCACGCCAGGCTGCACGACGTCATTGACTGCCTTGTAAGTGAAACCCGGTGCAGCGGAGTCGGGAAGCGTCGTTCCGCAGTTCGAGCGCAGTTCGAGCGCCTTCTTGGCGGTGGCAGTGGCTGCACCGACCTTGAGGTCAAGCTGCGCACCCTTGCAAGCGCCGTACTTTCCGCTGTTCATGAAGAAGTCGGAGTTCAACGTGTTGGCAGCATCGGGGTTGCCGGCGGTGACGTTGGCAATGACCTGGGTGTCAGAGACGCGTGTCACAGAGTTCACCTTGAAGTTGTTGCCGAGAGCAGGGCTCTTGCAGCTTCCAGCGGTGATGGTCAGCTTGTTGGCGTTGTACGTCGCCGAGTTGACAAAGCCAGCTCCATTGAGCGTGATGTCGGCGGTCTCGAACGGAGCGATCGAGGTCGCCGCCTGGTTCGCGCCACCAGCAAAGGCAGTCTGAGCAGCACCGAACTGGAACTTTGCGGTGACGTGGTTCACCGAGATCGACGAGATCGTCGGCCCCGAAGCGGCGGCGCCAGCCGACGTGATGGCGACAGGAAGGCTGGTCAGCATCAGAGATGCTGCGGCTCCTGCGAGGAACTTGCGGTTCATAGTTAACCTCTCAACCCCGACCGGACCTTCATCCGCCGGGCTCTTGATTTCGTTGTCTCCGGCGACCTGGTCTTGGCACCCCCCCGCACTGCCTCCCGGCACTGCTGCAGATCCCGGCAGACCATGCCGGTTGAGGCCAAACCTATGGACCAGCAGGGAGCGGGTCAAGTCGCCCCCAAGAGTTTTTTGTGCTGACTGGACCTCGGTGGTTCGATCCACTAGGAGTCCGACCTGATCTCTGCGAGAAGAGCACTCGGCCCGGGGTCGTCGGGTGATAGCACTTGCTCATGGAGACGAGCACCACGAGCGACCGCCGCAGCGTCATGCTGCCTGCGATGGGACGTCGCCGGATCGTCGCGTTGGCTCTCTGGCTGGTTGGATCGGTCGCCTGGTCGCTGGTGCTCTACCGGTACTTGTTCCACGCATGGCCCGGCTCCGACCACCGGTTCGGCGACCTCTACCAGCGCCTCAACGAGTCGCGCTGGATCCTCCACGGCCGTGACCCGTACTTCATCGGTGCGCACATCAGCGACAACGTGCCACCGTCCGTTTCGCTGCTCCACGTCCCCTTGGCCGAGCTCGGTCGTCCCTGGGCCGGGTACGTCTCGGTGGTGCTGTCGTGTGCGGCGGTGCCGGTGATCTGCGCCGCCGCCCTCTCGGTCGCCCGACCGGTCGCCCGCTCGACCGCGCTGGTGGCGATGACCCTCCTCGCCCCGCCGGTGGTGGGGGTGCTGCTCTACCCCGGGGCCTCGGCCCTCGGGGCGGGCCAGGACCAGCTGTGGTTCATGGCGCTGGTGATCGTCGACCTGCTCGTGATCTCGTCTCGACGGTCCGGCTACCTCGTCGGCGCAGTGGCGGGGCTGTCGCTCTGGCCGGCGATCTTCGCCGCAGCCGTCCTCGCCCGCTCCCGGGCCGCGGGCCTCATCCGGGTGCTGGTGGGTGCGCTGGCCACCGTGGTGGCCGGGCTGGCGTTCTCCCCATCGGCCTCCTGGCGCTACTGGACCTACCTCGTGCCGAGCGGGCAGGTATCGGTTCGAGGGGTGAACTCGTCGGCCTCCTGGCCGGTGGCGGGCTTCCGGGGCACCTGGAACATGTCGGTCAACGCCATGCTCACCCGATGGCCGCTCGGCGGGCCCTTTGCCACCAAGCCTGCGTGGGCGGTCAGCTTCGTGCTCCTGGTCGCTGCGGCCCTCGTCGTGGCCTGGGGGCTCTGGCGGCTCGGCCTGAAGGTGACGCCGCTGGTCGTGCTGGCCGTCGGTGCCGTCGCGTCGTCGCCGTTCGCCTGGGACCACCACTGGGTCTGGGTGATCCTGCTGCTGCCCTTCGCCGGCCTTGAGTGCTGGAGGAGGCACCGCGCCCTGAGCATCGTGCTCTGGCTCTCGGTCCTGCCCTTCGTCCGACAGCTCGCCCGCCCGGCCATCGCCCGGGCACCCAAGCTCCATGGCCAGCTGATCTTCACCAACCCGCTCGACGCCGTGCTGATGGACCGCTACGTCCTCGCCGGCTTGGCGGTCCTGGTGTCGGGTGCGATCACGGTGCTGGTGGCCCGCCGCCGCTCGGCGGCGACCTCCTGAGGCTCAGGCCTCGCCGGCGAACGCTGCGAGCTCTGGCGGCACGAAGTTGTGCTCCTCGGTGGCCTCGGCCTCGACGAGCTCGACCATCCGGGAGCAGACCTCGGCTGGGTCCATCTGATCGCCGGTGACCATGTCGCCGACGGCCTTGAAAATCTCGGCACCGCCACTCGTAGCTGCCGAGTCGTCGAACCACTCCCACATCGAGGCGGCCATCGAGTCGTTGAACCCGGTGTCATAGGGGCCAGGGTTCAACAGGCACACATCGACGCCGAAGCCGGCGAGTTCGGACCGCAGAGCCTTGCCCATGGCCTCGAGGGCGAACTTGGTCATCGAGTAGGGGCCGAAGGTCGGGGCCACGAGGATTCCGGCGATGGACGAGACGATGATGATGCGACCGCTCCCCCTGGCCACCATGGCTGGGACGGCGGCCTGGGTGACGGCGAGAGAGCCGAAGACGTTGACATCGAAGATCTGGCGCATCCGGGCCATGGGGACGTCGGCCATGGGGCCGGTCTGGCCAATGGCGGCGTTGTTGATGAGGACGTCGATGTCCATCGAAGCGACGAGCTCGACATCATCGCTGGTGATGTCGAGCTTGGTCACGTCGAGGCTTGGCGCCTCAGCGGAGAGCGAGGCGGCTTGCTCGGCGGTCTCAGTCGTGGCGATCACGTGGTGGCCGCGTGCCGCCAGGGCCAGGCTGGCCATCTTGCCGAATCCGCTTCCCGCACCTGTGATGAGGACGTTCTTGGTCATGGCTGCGACCCTACCGCCGCCTCAGGCAGCACGTCACAAGCAGTGCCACAATTCCCGGAGCGTGGCAGACTGAGAGGGTGGATCATGTCACAACTCGTGATCGGCTCCTGGAGCGCACCGTTGAGGTGATCGATTCAGCGGGCGTCCCTGCGGTTCGAGTCCAACTGATCGCCGAGGCTGCCGGGGTCAAGGTTCCCGCGGTGTACTACTTCTTCGGGTCGAAGGAGGGCCTGATCGAGGCTGCCCAGGCGGAGCGCTATAGCCGCAGCTTGCTTGAGTCGACCGCCGAATTCCTCCTGCAGATGGACGGGATCTCGGACGCCGCTGGCTTCCGAGAGGCCTGTCGCCAATCGATGCTGGCGTACTTCAGTGCCACCGGTGCTCATCGTCGACTCGTCCGAATCAACGCCCTGGGCTCGGGCTATTCCTCCCCCGATCTGCTCACGGCGATCAACGATGCGCAGTCCAGAGCTAACCGAGAGTTCGCCCACGTACTGAAGGTGGCGCAGGACCAAGGATGGGTCCGTGCAGGGGTGGACACCACGGCGCTGGCGGCCTGGTTCATGGGGCAACTGCTCGGCCGCACCCTGATCGAGATCGGCCCGAGCGACGTGGACCCTGATCGCTGGAACGAGATCTCCATCGAGGCCGTCTTCGCCGTGGGCTTCGAGCCAGACGACCGAGGCTGATCAGATCGCCCTGGTCGCCCGGGTGGAACCGGTGTCCTGCTGCGTCGGGTTGAGCTCGCCCCATCCGAGGGCGTCAAGGCGTCCTGCCACCCCGCCATCGGCTGGCCGGCGCAGAAAATCGATGGCCAGCGCCGCCACGACCGTCGCCACCACGAGTATCGGTCCGCTGACCTCGAACCTGAATCGATTGTTCTCCCGGTACTCGTTCAGCGTCGAGACGACGAAGGCCTGGGTGGCGAGTACCCAGGGCAGCCCGACCGCCAGCGCCCAGCGTCGCCGAGAGGCGGCCGCCCGCCAGATCACGATGATTCCCCCAAACAGCACCAAGAGGGTTTCGCCCAGGAGCATCCATGACACCTGAAGCGGGCTGATCGTCATTCCTCGCCGGATCTCGTTGGAGAGGTGCGGGTGGGGAGAGGCCTGGAGACCGACGAACGCGTCATAGGAGCGGACGGCGGGAGCGACAGCGGTGTCGTGGGTGAAGAAGTAGTACTGGTCGGCCGGGACCGCCCAGGGGATCAAGGCGCGCCACCGGATCGACAGCCATGTGGCGGGCTGGTGGCGGATGAGGGTCAATGCGTCGGCCAGGGAGTGGCCCGAGACCGTGACATAGGCCCGGCTGTCGAGGTTGGGCAGGCCGTCGGGTCGGGTGGCCGCTGAGGAGGCCGGGGGCCCGCACCGCACCGGCGACACCCCAATCGCCGCGAGCGGAGCAGTGAAGGGATTCACGAGCGACCGAGGCGGCATCTGGCCGGCGGCGACCATCGAGGCCAGGAGCATCGGGTCTGCGGGCTTGAGCACGCCGTGGGCCACGTTCATGCCGAACCAGGTCGAAGTGGCTGGGGTGCCCACCCGGCTGACGCTCAGGCCCATCCAACCGACCAGGACAAGCGCCGGCACCAGGCTCCCGAGCAGTAGGGTCCGGTGAAATCGCGGGAGGCGATCACCAGCGCATCCAGCACGATCAACAACACCATGGGCTGGAGCATGGTGTTGGTCAAGGTCAGGACCCCGCCGCACGAGGCGAACCCCAGGGCTCGCCGAAAGGAAGGGGCGGCCAGCGTCCAGATGCCCAGGAATGCGGTGGCGGCCGTGAGGGCGGCGGTGGGGGTGGCGTAGAAGACATTGGTCGAGGAGAGCAGCTGGGCCGGGTCGAGGACCACCAGCACCAGCGTGACCGCGAAGGCGGTCCGCCGGGTCACGCCGAGCAGGACCTTGGCGCCGTAGCCGCTCAGTACGGTCACGACGTAGCCAGCGAACATGACGATGGCCACCATTGGTGACTGAGCGGCGCGTGGAAGGTCGAGAAGCAGGCCCACTGCGAGGTTGTAGCGCGGCGGCTGCATCGTGAGAGACCAGACGGAGTGGAGGAGGTCCCGCCGGAGCCAGGTTGTGTCAAGCAGTTTTTAGAGGTGTGTGGCGGAATCTGGACCGAGGGCCCGCAGGTCCATCCCGACCCCGGCGAGTCCGAGCAGGAGTCGACTGACCACGCAGAGACCTCACAGCGCCCCGACGAAGGGATCGAGGTGACGGACCTGCGTGGCGACCTTGGTGGCTCGGGTCACGTCGCCACCGGCTGGTCCAATGGTGAGACGTTCTCGGGTTCGAGCTCGCAAACGTCGATTGGGCCTACCCCAGTGGCTCGATGGCTCCAGCCCAGGGCATCGAGGCGCTGCTCAAGACCTCCGGGACGCCTCCGACCGCGAAGTCGGTCGATGATCACGTTGAGCACCACCACCGACAACGTGATCATTGTTGTCCCGGTCTCGAAGCGGAACCGATCGTTCTCGCCGAACTCTGAGAGCGACGTGACGATGAAGGCCTGGGTGAGCAGCATCCAGGGGACGGCTAGGGCGACGACCAGCCCTGGGCGCCGACGCCAGCACAGCATGAGTAGGGGCGTGCCGAGCATGCTCAGGGCGCTGGTGGCGATCAGGGTGAAGGAGAGCTGGTTGAGCGGTGGTGCCTCACCTGCGATCTCGGCCAACGAGCTGAACCGATTGCGGAGGCCTTGGAGCATCACCACATTGTCGTAGACATTCTCCCAACCCGTGATCTGGGTGTCGACGAAGAACAGGGAGTACTGGTCCTCAGGGATGGCCCAGATGTGCAGGCCTCGGCTGACCATGGTGGCGTAGTGGCCGGGGGCGATGCCGAGGTAGGTGAGCTCGTCGTGGAGGTACCGGCTCGACACAGCGGCGTAGGCCCGATTGTTGAAGTTGGGTTGGCCATCGGGGCGCAGGGCCATTGCGCTGGCGGCCGGTCCAGCGACCACCGGGGCGATGCCGTAGGCCGACAGCGGGGCAAAGGGAGCGAGCGTGGCGATCTTGGTGATCCTGTGCTCGGCGACGAGGCGATGGAGTTGCCCGACCGGTGCGTGGTTGAAGGTCACGTGGGTCAGGTTCATCCCCAGCCAGGTTGAGGTCGCTGGGGTGCCGACTCGGCTGAACTGCAATGTGCTCCACCCGACCAAGGCCACACACGGCACGAGGCTCCCGAGCACGATGGCCCGCCACGCCGAGCGACGGCCAACGAGAACGATGGCGATGGCGATGAGGACCATGACGGGTTGGATCGAGGTGTTGAAGAGGGCGGTCATCGCAGCGATGCCGGAGAACCAGGCAGCGGCACCGGTGGTGGGACGCCGGACGCACCGCACCGCCAGCCAGACCGTCACGGTCACGAGGGCGGCAGTCGGCTCGGCGTAGAACGGGACCGTGGTGAAGAGCGCCTGGCCGGGGTTGGCGACTACCAGTACGAGGGTGGCCACGAACGCCACTCCTCGAGCCACGCCGAGCAAGACCATCGTGGCGTAGGTCGCGAGCGAGATCGCCAGGAAGCATCCGGTCAGGGCGACCGCCGCCAACGGTGTCTGCCAGCCGCCGGGGAGATGGAGCCACAGGCCGACCGCCAGATTGTAGAGAGGGGGCTGCATGGTGAGTGACCAGACAGACGACCAGAGGTCGTGGCGGAGCCACGAGGGGTCGAGAAGCTGCCAGTAGTGGTCGGAGCCCTTGGCTCCGAACGCACTCATGTCGAGATGGACTCCCGACCATGCCAATGCGAACCGGGCCAGCACCGTGGCGCCGGCAATGACGAGGAGGAACGGATCGATCCTCCGAGCGCTGCCGTGCTCAACGCTCACCAGGCGATCACCGGACTGGAACCCATGCTCAGACGCCGAGGCTCGATGCGGATGCTGCTTCGAAGAGGCGGTTGGGAAGGATTCTCTTGGTGAAGGACCCGAGGCGCTCGCCGGCTGGGCCGACGCTGCGCCGCCGGGGCGGACGGCGGGCCACGAGCAGCCGATCGATCACCTCGGCCACCCGTTCGGGGCCCGCTCCACCCTGCTCGTCGTCCTCCATGGTGCTGATGGCTCGCCGGCACGCTTCGTCATAGGGGTCGTCGGGCCTCGAGGTCACTCGCCGTCGACTGCCGGTGAAGTCAGTGCGGAAGTTGCCGGGTTCAACGAGGGTGACGTCGACGTGAAAGGGCTTGACCTCCCAGGCCAGTGCCTCGGCCCAGCCCTCGAGGGCAAACTTCGATGCCGAGTAGTACGCCTGGTACGGCAGGCCGAGGAGGCCACCGATCGAGCTGACCACGATGATCCGGCCGGAGCGCTGACGCAGCGATGGCAGGGCGGCGGTGACGCAGCGGACGGTGCCGAAGAAATTGGTCTCCATCTGGGCCCGAGCCTCATCGATCGGCGTGGTCTCCACCGGGCCGGCCAGCCCCCACCCCGCGCAGGTCACGACAGCATCGATTCCTCCGTGCTCTTCGATGATCTTGGCCATGCCGTCGGCGACCGAGGCATCGTCGTCCACATCCATGGGGACCTGTTGCCACGCCACCCCCGGCGCCATCCGCCGGCTTGCGCCGATGATGGTCCGTCCGCTCTGGTGGAGACGCTCGGCAGTCGCCCGACCGATTCCAGCCGACGTCCCGGTGACGAGGACAATGCTCGTAGTGCTGATGGAACCCTTCGTCATGGTTGCTCCTTCTGTTGGTGCTGCTCTCATCGCTCCGCGTGGTCGCTGGGTCCCTATCCCCTGATCGTCGCAGATGGAACGACGTGAGGCGAAGGGAACGTCGCTCACTGATCACCGGCATGGATCGCTGCTCTCCGACCACCATGGGCACTGCTTGCTCACGATCTGACCTCATGCCGGGCTGAGTGGTCGGCCAGTCGTCGATACCGGTCCGTCCAAGACGACGTCGTGGCCGACGGTCGTCCTGCCGTGCCGCGACGTTCGCCGCGTGCCTCCGAGGAGGCTTGCCGGCCGGGTGGCTCGGCGCTTGGCGTTGCGAGTACCCTGCGAACGGAAGCCTGTCACGCCGCGACCCGAACAATTGGGAGAGCGGTGGGCGTAGAGCAACTGAGGACAGGTGCGAGAGCGGCCGAATCGGAGTCACTGCTAATGACTTGACCTGGGAAACTGGGTCCGTGGGTTCAAATCCCACCCTGTCCGCCAGATGAAGAATCCCCCGCCTTGGGCGGGGGATTCTTCGTGTCGTCGGAACCATGCCGGACTCCCTCAATGAGGGACACCCTTCGATTCGTGACGGTTGCCCACGAGTGTCTTCGCGCTGGATGCCAAGACCAGGTCCGCCATGACGCCGAACTATGTAGTGATGTCACCTGCAGGTCCTGAAGCGAGCCGACACGCGCACCTCGCCCGCCACCGTTAGCCACATCTCCGAGTCGGTGGCGTGGAGCTCCACCTGGTCGCCAGCGACGAGCGGTGCGTGGTGCAGCAGCACGGCTGATGCCACCGGGCCGGACGCCGCCTCCACGATGGCGGCCCACGCCACGGCATTGTTCACGTGGTCGACGATGTCGAGATCGGCCTTGCGCAAGGCCCATGGGGTGATGACGGCATCGTTGGGCATCCCTGGCGATCGGATCCGGCCGGAGACCTTCCGTCCTTGAGCGGCCTCGGCGTAGACTTGGTGAAAGGCCGACGAGATGCGTCTCGGGCGACCCTGAGAATCGAGGGGTACCCACAGGGCCGCCGCGTGCGCGACGACGGTGTCGTCGATCAGCAGGTCCGTCCGTCGCTCGGCCCAAGCGGCACCGCTTCCCGAGCACCAAGTGTCGAGGATCACCACCGTGTTGAGCATGGGCCAGTGCTCCCCCTCGACCAGTCGGAGCGCGGTCCGACGGACAACCCAGGTGGTCCCGTCTCGCACTCTTGTGTCGGTCCAGTCATCGGTTGCCACGTCTTGGAGGAATCGCACCAGCCCATCCACCCGCAGCCGGCCATCGGGGCCGGCATCGGCGAGGTGTACCTGAGCTCGCTGGCGGAACCGGCGACCGGTCGGCGGTGGCGGGGTGAACTCGATCTCCATCGTCAGTCGACCACGGTCCGCCGCCAGGCCATCTGTTGTCCGAGCACGGCGAGCATGATGCCTGAGATCAGCACGGCAGCGACGAGGGGGTGGCCGAGGTCAAGGCCACCGACCTGACGAGGCTTCTCGAGCCAATCACCGAAGGATGCGCCCACGGGCCTCGTGAAGATGTAGGCGAACCAGAAGGCAAAGATCCCGTTCCAGCGCAGTTTCCAGTACCCGAGGGCAGGGATCAAGAAGATGGCCGTGAAGAGGAGTCCCGAGGTGAGGTAGCCGAGCTTGAGTGCGATGGCCGTGAAGTCACCGGCAGCGGTGCCAAGGGCGAACGTGGTGACCACGCACAGCCAGTAGAAGATCTCACGCCCGGGGGTGGTGATCGAGTGGATCGACAGGCTGCCCTCACTGCGATTCCAGACGACGAACACGGCGAGGAGGACGACGGCGAAGGTGATGGTTGAAACGACATAGGGGACACCGATGCCGACGTGGGTGACATCGGCGGCCATGGTGCCGAAGATGGAGACCATGGTGGCGGCTAGCCAGTAGATCCAAGGCACGTAGCGCGGAGCTCGGAGCTGAACGGCCATCGCCCCAGCGAGGGCCACGAGGCCGATGAGCACTGCGAGGGCCGGGGCCATGGCATGGACCATTCAATCCGAGACGGTCTCTCCGGCGGCGGTGGTCAGCAACTTGGTGACCCAGAAGATCGCCGTGATCGTGGCCGGGACCTTGGCGACCTCGAGCCGGTCGAGGGCTGGGGAGTGTCGGCGCATCGGCCCAGTATCGCCGATGGCGCCTCAGTGATTGGGCACTGCGCAGCCGGTGTCGAGGCCAAGGACCTGGTTGAGACGGCCCATCCCCACCCAGTTGGCGCAGCACAGGGTGAGGTCGAGGATCTCGGCATCGCTGAAGGCAGCTCGCATGTCGGCCATCATCTCGTCATCGATGCTGAGGTGATCGGTGGCGAACAGATCGGCGTAGCGCACGGCGAGTGCCTCACGGGTCGAGAGTCCACTGAGGTCGTCGATGAGCACCGCCCCGTAGAGCTGTTCGTCGACTCCCTCAGCGGCGAGCGAGTCGTCGCGCCACCCGAGGCAGACCTGGCACTCATTGCGGGCCGCGACCCGCATGCGCGCCGCCTCGCGCTCTCTCGCCGGGAGTTCGCTCTTTTCATAGACGGCGTCGGCCAGGGCCCCGGCACCGACCGCCATGGCGGGGCGGTATTGCCAGACCCGGTGGATGTCTGGACCCTTGCCATCGGGAATCTCGATGCGTGCCATCGCTACGGCCTTCCTGCTTGACGTCTCCCCAAGGCTAGGGTCATCGGCCTCGAGCGCGCCGTTCTGAGCCGGGTATGTCCCGGCGCCCGGTACCCTCGTCATCTGGCCGCACGGTGCGCCGGAGAAGGAGAGGACGACCGGGATGTCGGGACAGCGGTACTGGCTCGAGACCCTGGGCTGCCCAAAGAACGAGGTCGACTCCGATCGGCTCATGGGCCAGCTGGCCGCCGAGGGATACGTGCCGTGTGACGACCCCTCTGAGGCCGACCTCGTGGTGGTCAACACCTGCGCCTTCATCGAGATCGCTCGGGAGGAGTCGATCGAGACCATCCTCGCCATGGACGAGCTGCGACCGAAGGGCTCCCGTCTCGTGGTCACCGGTTGCCTCGCCGAGCGATCGGGCCAGGAGCTCGCCGACGCCTTGCCGGAGATCGACCTCGTGGCCGGGTTTGGCCATTCGCTCACCGCTCCGAGTCCGACGCGCGTCGTCCTTGGGCCGACCCGGGACGGGTCGCCTGCCGATGCGCTCCTCGATCTCCCGCGCACCACGCCCGGTGGCCCCTGGGCGTATGTCAAGGTGGCAGAGGGATGCGATCGTCGTTGTGGGTTCTGCGCCATTCCCTCGTTCCGAGGTGATCAGCTGAGCCGATCTGGACCTTCGATCCTGGCCGAGATCGACCAGCTCGCCGCCGGGGGGACCAAGGAAGTGGTGTTGATCGCCCAGGACCTCGCCAGCTGGGGTCGCGATCGGCGTCGGGGGGGCGAAGCCTCGGCGCTCGACGTCCTCGACGTCCCGGCACCGGGAACCCAGCCTCTTGTGGCGCTGGTCAACGAGGCGGCGGCGCGCATCGAGCGAGTCCGGCTCCTCTACCTCTACCCCTCGGGGCTCACCGAGGCGCTGATCGAGGCAGTCCTTGGCACTGGGGTCCCGTACTTCGATCTCTCACTGCAGCACGTCAGCCGGCCTCATCTGCGTCGGATGGCTCGATGGGGCGACGGTGATCGATTCCTGGAGCGCATGGCCGCCATCCGCTCAGCCGAATCCAGCTCGGCATTCCGCTCGTCGTTCATCGTCGGCTATCCCGGAGAGACTGAGGAGGACCATGATGAGCTGCTGGCCTTCCTTGACGAGGCCGAGCTCGATTGGGCCGGGTTCTTCACGTACTCGGCCGAGGAAGGGACGCCAGCGGCGGCCCGTGACGACCAGGTCGCCCCCGAGCTGATGGCTGAGCGCATGGTTGAGCTGACCGAGCGACAGGACCAGATCACTGAATCCAAGCGCGACGGGCTGGTCGGGCAGACTCGCAGGGTGCTGATCGACTCACCCGGTATCGCTCGATCCTCGGCCGAAGCCCCGGACATCGATGGCGTGATCATCGTGCCTGAGGACCTCGCGACTGGCACGATGGTGCTCGTGGAGATCACCGAGTCGCTGGGAACAGATGTCGTGGGCGTGCCGGTGGTGGCACGATGACCGCCGACAACCGCACCTTCGGGGAGACCGCCATCGCCACCCCGGCCAACCTGATCACGGTCGGCCGGCTCGTCCTGACCCCGGTCTTCATCTGGATGATGGTGCACTGGGGAGCCGCGTGGCCCACGGCCGGTCTCGGTGCCGTGGTGGCGTTCTCCGATGGCCTCGACGGCATCGTCGCCCGTCGGATGGGCTCGACTCGCTCGGGTGCCTTCCTCGATCCGTTGATCGACAAGATCGTCGTCCTCGGCTGCATGATCACCCTGGTGGCCCTCCACCACATGTGGTGGCTGCCCGTGGCGATCATTGCCGCCCGGGAGTTGTGGATGTCGTGGTACCGGACGGTGGCATCCAAGCGCGGGGTGTCCATCCCGGCTCGCAAGACTGCCAAGATCAAGACGCTCTTCCAAGATCTGTCCATCGCCGTGGTGGTAACCCCGCCGTTGGCAAATCTTGGCTGGTTCCACGTGACCATCCTGTGGATCGCCGTGGGACTCACCGTGTGGACCGGGGTGGAGTACTACGTCGACGGCAAGCGGGCCATGGCGATCTCATGAGAGTCGAGATCGTCGCCATCGGCACCGAGCTGCTGCTCGGACAGATCCAGGACACCAACTCGGCATGGCTTGGCGAGCAGCTTGCCGCCGCGGGGATCGATAGCCACTTCCATCAGGCCGTCGGCGACAATCCTCGGCGCATGGTGATGGCTCTTCGCACCGCGCTGAGCCGATCGGACGCCGTGATCGTCTGCGGTGGGCTTGGCCCCACTCAGGACGACATCACTCGAGAGGCAATCGCCGAGGTCATGAACGTGGCGCTCATCGTGGATGAGGCCATCGTCGACGTGATCGCCCAGATGTTCTCGTCGCGCGGCCGCGAGATGTCGGAGAACAACCGTCGCCAGGCTGAGGTTCCTGCCGGTGCCGCCATCATCGCTCAGGTCCGAGGTACTGCACCGGGCCTCATCTGCCCGGTCGGCAACAAGGTCGTCTATGCGGTGCCCGGTGTTCCCTACGAGATGTCCGAGATGTTCGAGCGGGCCATCTTGCCGGACCTGCGTTCACGCATCGGTGACGATGACGCGGCGGTCATCCGCTCCCGGGTGCTGCGGACCTGGGGCAGCTCGGAGTCTGGCCTGGCCGAAGCCGTCGGACCCCGATTCGACCATCACGCCACGTCGGGCGCCGGGGTCACGGTGGCCTTCTTGGCCTCTGGCATCGAAGGGATCAAGGTTCGCCTGACGGCCAAGGCGCCGACTGAGGCTGCGGCCGTTGCCCTGCTCGATGCAGAGGAGGCGGAGGTCCTCGCGCTCATCGAAGCTCGGTACGGCGACATCGTCTTCGGACGAGACGACGAGACCATGGAGCACGCCATCGCCGCCTTGCTCCTCGAACGGGGGATGACCCTCGGCCTCGCCGAGTCACTTACCGGCGGCCTGATCGCCAGTCGCCTCGTGGCCGTCGAGGGCGCTAGCGCCTGGTTCCGCGGCGCCATCGTGTCCTATGCCACGCAGGTCAAGCACGACTTGCTCGGCGTTCCGGCGGGGCCGGTGGTCTCCGCTGCGGCAGCGGTGGCCATGGCCGAGGGAGCAGCTCGGCAGCTCGGCAGCGATGTTGGCCTGTCGGTCACCGGCGTGGCGGGTCCGACCACCCAGGATGACCAGCCGGCCGGCACGGTCTTCGTCGGGATGGCCCTACCCGGTCGCCCCCCCGAGACCTTCGAACTTCACTTGCCCGGCGACCGGCCACGCGTTCGGTCCTACGCAGCCATCTCCGCCCTCGACACGCTCCGACGGGCGCTGCGCTCCTCGTGAGCGATGCCCGGTTCGATCGGGCACTCCTCGTCGACTGGTCCGGTGCCGCCACACCAACGACCGGGGCAGACAGCTGCTGGGTGGCGAGCGGTCGGATCGACCGGCCCGGTCCTGTCCGGGTGGCGAACTATGCCACCCGCCGTGCAACCATGTCGGCCCTGCGCCGATCCCTCGATGCGGCGAGGAGGAACGAGGAGCGCACCCTCGTCGCCTTCGACGTCTCGTTCGGCTTCTCGTCAGGATGTGCCGACACCCTCGGACTCCCGGGCCGGCCTCGCTGGCGAGCGCTCTGGCGAGCGCTGGCCGAACGAATCGAGGACGACGAGCACAACCGAAACAACCGTTTTGCCGTCGCTGATGCCATGAACGCCGCCTGCGGCACCCGGGTCTTCTGGGGACGACCGGTCGGAGGTCGATGGGAGGATCTCGTCCATCTTCCTCATCGCGAGGTTGACGCGCCCGGCCTGGCTCCGATGCCGCTGGCTCGGCTTCGAGCCTGTGAGGAACTGGCCGGCCCCGGAGTGCTCTCGAGCTGGATGCTCTCCGGTCGCGGCTCGGTCGGTGGTCAGGTGTTGACCTGTCTGCCCTACCTCGAGCGGCTCGTGGGGGAGCTCGCCGATGATGTGGCCGTGTGGCCCTTCGACGGACCAGGGGATCCCGGCACCGCTGTCGTGCTGGCCGAGACCTGGTTCGGGCTGTGGGACTGGAGCGCAGAGCGCCACCGGGTGCGAGACGCGAAACAGGTGGCCGGGGCACTCAAGGCGATCCGGGCCCTCGGTCCTGAGGGCCTCGCCACGTTGCTCGATCCGCCTCGCCTCGCCGCCCTCTCGCCAGACCGCCGAGCGGAGGTCCTCGACGAAGAGGGCTGGACGCTCGGAGTGGCATGAGCGACGAGTTCGGCGGGTCAGGCGGGTCAGGCGGGTCAAGTGGGGCGGATGAGGAGTGGACCGGGCCATTGACCTTTAGCGAGCAGCTGTCCGACTGGCTCGAGACCGACGGGACCCAGACCCTGGGCGAGCTTGGGATGGTGTTTGGTGAGAAGGCCTTCGCCGTGGCCGTCCTGCTCCTCATGGCGCCAGCCGCTCTGCCGTTGCCGACTGGCGGTGTCACCCATGTGCTTGAGGTGGTGGCGATCCTGATGGGCATCGAGATGGTGTTCGGCTTTCCGACGATCTGGCTGCCACGGCGGTGGCGACAGCGACCGCTTGGCGCCACGATGACCGGGAGGGCCCTGCCGAGGATCATCAGGATGATCCGGTGGCTCGAACGCTTCTCCCGGCCCCGAGGAGCAGGGGCGTTGCGGACTAAGACAGTCCGTCGGCTTCTCGGCCTCGTCCTCATCGCCTTTTGTCTTGGAGCACTGCTCGCCCCACCGTTCTCTGGTCTCGACACCGTGCCGGCCCTCGGGGCCGTGGTGGTCGGACTGGGGATCGTCCTTGAGGACGCAGTCGTCCTCGGCGTCGGGGTCTTC
>Ga0209499_1000337_pt1 | contig 34809 bp, 28 predicted proteins | sample C_130208_EF_Meta_FD_187306 | JGI IMG/M metagenome (GOLD analysis project Ga0209499, IMG submission 187306) | Freshwater microbial communities from Lake Croche, Canada to study carbon cycling - C_130208_EF_MetaG (SPAdes) (version 2) | ecosystem: Environmental > Aquatic > Freshwater > Lake... | reverse complement strand
TGAACTCATTAACTGGAGATGCATTGCCTTCTGTTTGGGCTCTAGCTTGTCTACTAGGATGGAATGACATCCTGTTACAATGAGATCCTCGTTAAGCTCAGGGTAGTTCTTAGGACTCAGCTTGAAGAGACGATTAGGGCCTCTATCTGCATTATCTGGATTCTTAAAGTTAGACTTGCCAATAGTGTGAACCTTGACATAGGTTCCCTTCAAAGTCTTTACGCGAGTACCGACCCTCATATCCTCAATGGCCATGTATTCTTCCTTGAGTCCCTGGTTCAGACAGAGAATCCTGGAGCCACGGAGGAAACAGGTTGTACCACCACCACCACCCCCAGCTGGCGCTACAATAAACAGGAAAACTACACCAGGAGCACCAGCACCACCACTATTACCACGACCACCACCACCACCACCACCACCATATCCAGCACCACCACCACCACCATTACCACCACTATCAATATTACTACCACCACCACCATCACTACCACCACCATCACCACCAGCAATAATATTACCACCACCACCACCACCACCACCATTACCACCAGGACCACCACCACCAGCGCCGCCGCCACCACCACCAGCACCACCAGAATTAAGAGAAGAATTAGAACCACCACCACCACCACCAGAAAATAAATATGCTATTCCACCTATTGTTACGGTACCACCATTACCACCAGCACTACCAGCAACACTAGCACCATTAACACCACCAGAACCACCACCAGTAATACCAGGACCACTACCCCCATTACCACCAAGACCATTATAACCATTATCACCTTTATTAATGGATACCGTATGATCCGCACCATCAGTTAAAAATGTATCATTGCCTGCTACACCAACACTAACATTAATCGTAGTGGTAGTAAGCGTTGATAAATTATTTAGATCATCAAATAAATACGCTCCACCACCACCACCTCCGCCAGCATCGGCACCACTCGGATTCTCACCAGAACCACCCCCCCCTGCTGCAAAAATAAAAGCCTTATTAGCAGTTAAAGATCCTGTATAAGTAATTACTCCACTAGAACCAGAAAACTGATACAGTTTACCAGTTAGTGGACTTGCGCTAGGGGTATAGGTTACTGATGATGCAACCAGAGTAGCCCCAGTAAGCGTAAAGATACTATATGAAATCATTCTCTATTTATCACAGCCGAAAAAAAATCTGGATTAAACGTGTAAAAAATCTTAGAAAGGAAATTCTAAGATTTTTTAAATGAAAAGTTCGGATCCGTAGAGGCAAAAAAAAGGCAAAATACACTTATTTAATAAGAACTAGGCCAGAGCACTCTGTCATAATTATTATACTAGCAGTCTCCACTAAAAGTCCACCATTAGCATAGACACCATAATTGCAGAGAACTTCATCATTTTCTAGGGCAAAATGCCAGATTTCATGGTCCCCAGGACTTAGATAAGGCTCAGCTTTCTCATCAATGAATGCCATTAGACGGAATTTACCCGTTGTCATATACAATTCCTTCATTAACTTCAGATGCCTTGCCTTCTGCTTGGGTTCTAGTTTATCTACTAGGATGGAATGACATCCTGTTACAATGAGATCCTCAGTAAGCTCAGGGTAGTTCTTAGGACTCAGCTTGAAGAGACGATTAGGGCCTCTGTCGGCATTATCTGGATTATTGAAGGTAGACTTACCGATTGTGTGAACCTTGACATAGGTTCCCTTCAAAGTCTTTACGCGAGTACCGACCCTCATATCCTCAATGGCCATGTATTCTTCCTTGAGCCCCTCATTCAGACAGAGAATCCTGGAGCCACGGAGAAAACAGGTTGTACCTCCCCCACCACCACCACCCCCACCACCTCCCCCACCACCTTGAGCTGGCACATTTAATACTGGGCTCTTAGAACTTTCTCCATCACTATTTACTAAAGACCACTTTATATTATATGTTGTATTTACAGTATCTAACATTTGAAATGTATGAGAATAGTTTCCAGAAGCATCTATACTATTAGTCCCATAAATATCATAGACAAAATTTCCACTACCAGATGCAATATAAAATTTTGCACTAGTAAAGGGGGTACCAGTTACATTTGTGACATTACCACTAACTGTAATAGTGCCGCTTGTAGAACTACTTTTAGTTGGCGCAGCTGGTTGAGATGGGACTGGAGGTTGTGATATTATTACTTTACGAATTAAATGATTGTAAATATCTGAAAAATATAGATTATTTGAAGAATCTACTGCAACACCAATTGGAGCATTCATTTCAGCACTACTAGCAGGCCCTCCATCTCCAGAATATCCGAGTGATCCAGTACCTGCTAGAGTTGTAATTATACCAGAAGAATCTATTTTACGAATTACATGATTGCCAGAATCTGCGATATATAGATTTCCTAAGGAATCGAATGCAATGCCACTTGGAGTATTTAATTCAGCACTAGTAGCAGGCCCTCCATCTCCAGAATATCCTGCAATTGGAATTCCTGAAGAATCTACAAATCCAGCAAATCTAGTAATTATTCCAGAAGAATCTATTTTACGAATTACATTATATCCAGTATCTGCGATATATATATATCCTAATGAATCTACTGCAATGCCAAGTGGACCACATACTCTAGCACTAGTAGCAAGTCCTCCATCTCCAAAATACGACCCTCCTTTGCCTCCAATACCTGCTAGAGTTGTAATTATACCAGAAGAATCTATTTTACGAATTCTTAGATTCGCAGTATCTGAAAAATATATATTATTTGAAGAATCTACATAAATTTCACTTGGTTGACTCATTTCAGCACTAGTAGCAGGTCCTCCATCTCCAGAAAATCCTGAAATTGGATTTCCTGAAGAATCTAGAGATCCAGCAATTCTAGTAATTATTCCAGAAGAATCTATTTTACGAATTACATCATATCCATTTTCTACGATATATAGATTTCCTGATGAATCTACTGCAACTCCATTTGGTTGAATTACTTTAGCACTAGTAGCAAGCCCTCCATCTCCATAATCAGAATAGGGAAGAAATAGTGATGGATCAGCACTAGCTGTTAGACTTGTAATTATTCCAGAAGAATCTATTTTACGAATTCTGTTATTCAGAGAATCTGAAAAATATAGATTATTTGAAGAATCTACTGCAACTCCGCGTGGACCAAGTAATTCAGCACTAGTAGCAGGTCCTCCATCTCCAGAAAATCCTGAAATTGGAATTCCTGAAGCATCTAAAGATCCAGCAAATCTAGAAATCACCGCTGGCATATTCTATTATCACTATTATTTTTATATATCAGAAATGATACGAATATATAAAAATACTTGTATAATTTTTCTAGAATAATTAAAGAGATGAGGTCTATATCCGGAACAAATCATCTGCCTTATTTAGCTCACGTGGTATCCACCGGACTCCCAAATACTCCATTTTTCTGGATTCCTTGAAAATCTGAGAATAATAATCAGCCAAATATGATTTTGCTGGAGGCTTTCTAAAAATAAGGTGTTTTATCACAGGCAAGCAATCATTCTCTAATTCAACTGACCCCTGGTCTTTCTTCAACGCAAACTCGATACCGCTGAGAACAGAAACCCACTCTGATTCTGTTGAGTTTATGTGGTCTATATATGTATCTATGAGTGTGTAATCAATGTGTTCATTAGTTCTCAAGATAACCGCGGTTCTAGACATTTCAACGTATTGAGTAGAAAAAGAGCCATCTGTTTGCACTAGAGCTACCTTGGGTGGCCTGGGGCCAGATTTAGTTAGAATGGAAAAGGGTGTTGGTTTCTTCAAAAAGGTAGCTAGAGCTTGTCTCATCTTCTTAATTTAGATGTCTTTTTCATTTTCTTAGCCTTGCTAGATTTTTTGCGGTTATTAGCCTTGCGAGTCTTTCTATACCCACCGCTCAAAGGGACCAAAGGGACCAAAGGGACCAAAGGGGCAACAGGGGCCACAGGGGCCACAGGGGCCAAAGGGGCCACAGGGGCCACAGGGGCCACAGGGGCCACAGGGGCAACAGGGCTCACAGAGCTCTCATCACCAGATTCATCTGCAGGAAGTTTAGCCTGAGATACCGCGTCCAATACCGGATCTACAAGCTTGTAATATACATATGATAAAGTAACACCAGAAGGCTGTAGAGTAAAATACGCAGTTCTTTCCCCATAGCCTGGATTTTTCATACCTCTTAAGCGAAATCCTCCAGCAAAGAACATACCTAAATATTCGGCATGTGCAAACCCTGCTGCATAACTAGAACCTGCTACTGAAACAAAATCAGGAATGTGATTTTTAGTCGCAGCACTATATATTCCCTTCTGTTGTCCCAAACCGCCGGCTTGAGTATTTTCTGACTTTTCCTCTTCCTTAGCTTCTACCGCAGGGTCTTTATTAGGCGGAGGCTCAACACCAGTCAAACTCTTAACAATTGCATTTAGAGCTGCTGAATTCTTCCAATCACCGAGTCCAATATCTTCAGGAAATGGCCAGGTTGCCGGATCACGATAGCGTGTTACACTGGAAACACCGTAGAATTTGCGAACATTGTCAATTGAATACGGCTGACCATTTGCTTCTGGTCTAAAATCAGTAGCCAAAGGTCTGAATCCAGGGTGAGCAAAACCAGCTGGTATACTTGGAATTATATCATTAGGACCAAGGCCAAAGGCGAATCCTTGAATTATAGACATTCCAGAAGTGCGTGCTGCGATTTTCTGGCTTACTACACGGTCAAGTGTGATAAGGCCAGATTCAAGATGTCTATTGAATGTATTACGTGCGGTATCAGATAGGAGAGTTGGTGCACCATAAGAAAGAATATGGATACTTTTTACCTTGGTCATTATGGGAATTGTTCCAGATACCTTTCCTTCAGCTAGAATAAATGCAAAAAGAGTGCAGTAGGCACCTCCAAGGGAATGACCGCATAAGAATAAGCGCCCATCTGCTGTAATATGTTCAGATAAGGCATCCATTAGAATGACCCATGTTTTGACAATGGGTTTAACAAAGGCGCCAGTTACAAGATTACGACCCTCATTCTCAGTAACTTTTACGCCGACACCTTGTAATAATCCGCCTAAATCAGATGCTGTGAATTGAGACATTAGATCGTGTTTGAAATTCTTCATTGTGCTAGAGCCCTTAAAAGAAACAAATACATCCGTAGGTTGTAGAATACTATTGGGATTTGCCCTTGCATTTATTTTTGATCCATTAATCACGAGACATGTCATGTCACCAGGTGTTGAAATATATGTTGCATATTTTGTATCTGATGGATTCGCAATAGTTAGAGAATATGATTCCATTGGGCGATCACTTTCTGAGCCAGGTGCAGAACTAGGAATTTTTCGCTTAGCAGCGAATTGTTTATCATATGCGGTAATCACTTTATTTACCACGTCATTAGACATTCCTAGAGATTTTTCAATAACATTCCACATTATACCGGTATCGCAATATACGAGACGACTAAGTTGGGCTCCGAGATATAATATGTGCTCGTATTTCTTGAAATTTTCTGCACCGACCTTTCCAGCAGCTTCTTTACTTACTTTATTAGGTAGACCAAAACAAACAGGCCGTAGTGTAGAGTCATATCTTTCACCAGCTGCTATAGACTTCTTACTAAAAAATCCGAGCATTCTAATATAATCCCTATAAAAATTGAAGTCGCTTTAAACTTTGTAATAGCATACAATGCAACCAGCCTTTAATAAGACTTACAAGAGCACAATTCAAGGCATCGCCTTTGGCAGCCTTTCTGACGATGTCCTAAAGCAGCTCTTCTCAGACGGCAGAATCTTCTCGCATTTCATGGAACGTATGTTAGCCCAAGAATATGGTCTAACACATGTTACAGGATGTAAGGGACATGATCTAGTGGATCCCACAAATCCTGAAATCAAATATGAGCAGAAGACATTTACGGGCAATGGATGCAAATTCATGCCGTCAAATATGATTGGCCAGGGACGCCACTTTGATAAGACAGTCTTTGACGAGAAATCTAAGGGACTCAATTATGTTATTGTGAGTAATGTGAAATTTCCAGAGATTCAGGTTCGTTTTATCAAGGGCGCGGACTTGGCCGCAATGTATCCGATGGGGGAGATCAAGCTGAAGGATCACGATAAGTTCTTTAATAACTAATAGATGTCAGCATTCCTCTATACTACGGTAATGGCTTCACTTGACGTAGTAATAATGACACTTCTAAAACTTAAAAGCACCTCTGCTCTAACAAGTCCATATATTCTGCCTCTAACAATGGCCATTTATTCTCTTGAGCCTCTTTTATTTTTCAAGGCGCTTTCGGTCAAAGGAATGGCAATTCTAAATGTCCTCTGGGATTCGACAAGCTCTATTTTAATTGCATTAGTGGGTGCATTTATCTTTGGTGAAAAAATCAGCCTAATAAATTGGTTAGGTATTTTTCTTTGTTCTGTTGGTATTGTCTTAGTAGGCCTATAATATAGGTATAGGTTGCTGAAAAAATTGAACTGCTTTTTTCATGATAAAAAACAACCAAAATGAACATATTTATTCTTAGCATAAATCCCAAGGAGGCGGCTCAGGCTCACGGGGATAAGCATGTGATTAAGATGATTCTTGAGTCTTGTCAAATGCTCTATTCTGCCCATTGGACTGCAGTGCACCCAGAGCTCTTGAAAGAGAAGGCGGCAGTTAAGTTAGCAAAGGCCCAGAAAGCCTTGGCCATTCCTGACTATATGCTGACTGCGCCTAAGCGCAAGTGTTCAGCTAACCAAGAATCAGGATATCGCCCGGTTCATCTGCACCACCCTTGCACAATCTGGGTTCGCCAGTCCACAGGTAATTATTTGTGGCTTGCCGAACTAGCGCTCGCTCTAGGAGATGAATATGAATTTCGCTGGCCTGGTCGTGTGCACTCATGTAAGGCACATGCTGCATGGCTGAAGGCAAATTTACCAGCAATTCCAGAAGGTCCTAGAAATGGATTTGCTGTGGCAATGGATCCTATGTATAGGGTGCCAAATGACCCCTTGGCGTCCTATGTGAATTTCTACAAGGGGTCAAAAAAAGATAGGAATCTGACAAACTACACTCGCCGTGAGAAGCCAGCGTTTCTTTAGATTTTTTCACTTACCGAATCCGTGAATAAACTCAGTATAGCCATTGTCAGATGACTCTACAGAAATTACATCGCGTGCCCATGTGCCACAGACATCCTCATCTGAGCCATGATAATCACCGCCACCGCGCCCATTTCCCTCTGCAGTCAGGACTGCAAGTGGGTGAATATCTCCCAGGGTATCCTTGTTGATAAAGAGCTTCTTGGTATGATTCACGATGAACTTACACCTTGTATTTTTATTCGTAAAAACCATCTTATCCTCTGCCTGATTCGCCATAGTATACATGTTATCACCAGAGCTCTCCTCATCCGCATAATCGCCTGCCCAGACTACCCTGGATTTATAGAACATTCCTTGGGGACTCAGCATGAACTCGACAGCATCCATGAATGGATTACCATTATAAGAATGCTCTGTAAGCTTTGCACCGCTATTGTAATTGTGGGGGCTTACAAATGCACGAATGAATTTACCATCCTCAGCAAGAAAGACACAGATGAAGTATTGACCCATGATATACGGGAATACTAGGGGCACTGACCTTCAATTTTATTTGTTTACGCTAAAGATTTAATAGTTTCTGTTCAGAACGATTAAACATTTCAGTATAATCTTTTTCACCTTTCTCTATATCACTCTCACTAACTCGCTGCTTTGCAAAAAATGGCGTAGTAGTCCAAATACGTAAGGTATTGGCATAATATACATCAATTGGATCCTTATAGTCTTCTATGGCCCCTGGATAATTATTCAATATCTTGTCATAGGATGAGTTGTGAATCAGGCAAAAATGTGCTGCATAACAACTTACTTCAAAGATAGGTGGAGTATACGAAATACGTTTAGATTTCTTTATAACAGTTACGCCACCGTAAAAAATATCCCAGTTATCGCGATTCTGCCATAGGTATGGAAGGAGGGCTTGAAATTGTTCGGAAGCGCCTGGTGTAAGTGTGCAGTCATCTTCTAGCACTAGAACCCAGGGATAATTGCGATCCCTGGCTAACTTTACGCATTTCAGATGTGATGCAGAACATCCTTTCCAACCCGGGCTATATTTGACTGCTGATACACGCTCAACTGGGCTAGGCCAACTGCGAAATTCTTCAGTAAATTCGCTCATGCGATCTTGGCGAGAATCCAGATTGATGACGAGAGATGGTGGAAACTGTGCTGCTGTGCTATGCATGGCTGCGCTTTGCATTGATGTTTGACTTATAAGAAAACTTATGCCTATTATAACGGCAAGCATAACAATCATATATTGCCATTTTATTTTTGGAAATAATCTTAAAAATAATTTAGGAAGCATTCTTACTAAGGTCTTATAAAAAATATTCTGTATAATTCTAGAGCTTAATTAGATGATTACTTTTTTATTTTAAGAATTCTTTTAGCCTTAGGAGCTTCAGTAGTCACTATAATCTCATTTACAGGAATTAAAGTATTAACTGATGCATCTTGCTGATTATTAGGGTTAGCCGTCAGCACTGGAGTCAAATCCACATTACTACATAGATATCCATCAAGGATATACTTTGCCCTCTGCTCAGCCCTTGCTGCCATCTGCTCCATAGCCTTAAGTTCGGATTCCATCTCATTGAGAATGGCGAGTATTTCTTGCTGGATGGAGAGAGGAGGAATATACAATGTCATCTGTACAAACTCCTTTTGATTTAACCCCTTCTGGCAACTACCAGTTGCAAGGGTATAAATATCACTTGCTCTAAAATATAGTTGCCAGTGTAGAAACTTCTCTAGAGCCTCATCTGTTTTAAGTTTTAGTGTCCACCCATGATGATTTAGGAAGAAGCGCGTATTGACCATTTGTACGCATGATAGAGACATACCATCCTTATTAATCACACATGTTGGCTCACGATTAAATCTATTTATGTGATATGATGCTGTACCACCTCCATAAACTGGATACTCTCCTAAGGTCTCATCTTTCTTAGTAATGTAATCCCCCCCCTCAATACCTACTAAGTCGCCCAACTTTTTCTTCTCATACCCACGCGCCCCAACGGAACGCATGACGGCGGCCATTTGAGCCTTGATGGAGACTGCTGCAGCCTTTGCAGTTGCTGCGTTATTGTAGATGAGATCAAGAGCATCTACGATTTCTTGCTGAATTAGGAGAGGGGGTAATTGTATTTCAATACTGTCAAACTCTGTACGATTAACTTTAGGTAATACTGAAATATTTACCTTTTTTAATATAGCCTTTGTAATAAGAAGCCAGTAATATATAAATTTCAGAGAAAACTCATGTCCCTCCTTTTTACGTAGAACCCATAGGTTTCCAGTTGCTGCGAATGGCTTATTAACAAAGTGTATACAATTTACTAGGTTTGAACCCACGCATGCTTGAATTATTGATTCGTCGCCATTAAATCCAGGTCGATTATGAGTGCGTACGTCAACTGATGCGGAATAAAGTGGAATATCTCCAGGTGTAGCTTTTTCCAGAGTAATCACTTCAGAACCCTTAGAAACACTAAGGATGTCACCTAATTTTACTGTAGGATATCCACCTGGATTTGCAAGAATCGTAGCCTTCTGATAACGACGCAAATCAAATGAACAAGAATCAATAAACTTCTCACGAGCTACTGTGAGCATAAGTGTCTCAACAAGATCACCAGAATCTTTTTTCTCAACATCCCAGAATTCAATAGTGTCCGTTTTTCCAGAACGCTCAAAGACAATCACACTGGGCTGGATACCCGTATTCATAAAGAACTTTCCACGCATCTTGATAATCCGCAAGACCTTAAAATTATCAAGTAGATACTGACGGAATGCATCATGTTGATTGGAACAATTCACAAGAACTCCATCAGGAACAATAACAGCGGCCTTACCACCCTCTGCTAGAAGCTGACATGTAAGTGTCATAAAGAGCGGTTCAGACTTTGTTCCTACCTTGACGATCTCCTTAATTCGTTCACAGCAATCATCTGCAAGTGTAAGCCCCTTTACACCAAAGGGAATGTTCATAAGAAGGCGCTTGAAAGTCTTACGCTTATCCGATGAATCACCGATATCATTCTTGAGAGTATTGCGTTTACGAATCATTGGAAAGAGTTTTCCAGTGCGGAGAAAGACATTGAGACGTGCAATCGCTGCTACCTTATCATCAATATCACCTCCCGCAAGATCATAATCATCCCACTTTACATCACGACACATCTTAGTAACATATTCAATGTAACTCAAGATAAAGCCACCCGTTCCCATAGTAGCATCGCACATTGAATCAGGGCGATCTGCGGTAATATCAGAACCTAGTAACTCTGTTAGATATCGAGTAATCTGGCGATCCGTATAGAACTTACCAAGATCACGACCACCACCTGAACCAGTGCTAATGTGTTGCTCATAGATGAAACCAAGCACATCCGTGTGTTTAGCTACTTCGTGGATGTCTAGCTCATTAAAGAGTTTCACAATCTTCTCAAAGTCATCCTGAACCTTTAGCTTCCAAGTGAACTCGTTTGTGCTAAACTTGGAATCCAGAACCTCCAGAATGTCCTTGAAAGCCTTATCGGCTCCGTTGATATCCTTGGCTAATACCTTGCTAATTACAGAATCCCAGGTATACGGGACATTTAGTTTAGTCGCAGTAGCCGTATCCAGCATGCGCGCAGCTGTAAAGAGAACACAGTGTGCCATACTATCCATATCAGTAATACCATCACCCTTGCGTAGCACATCACGAACACGCTTCACAACACTCTCAAGGTTCTTCACAGAGGGATGCATCGTTATACCTGTGCCGGACATTTTAAAACTTATGCCGGGAAACTTGAAAAAAAAGCTACTCAATTTTTAAAGTAAAGGTTTAAGCCCTTTGAATTACCGCCTCCCTCCGCGACCAGATTTGAATAATTCAGTTTCCAAATGTGATGGCATTGGACTTGGTAGATCTGTAAGATATCCATCAATTAGATCTTCCCATGATGGACAATCACTTCTAAGAAGATAATCATCCTTTTTTGTGATTGTGTTATCCGTACAGAACTTCTGGAGATCATAGAGTGTCATTCGCTTCTCATCGGGTGTTGCGCGTAGTAGATCATACCATGAAATCCATCCACGAATATCAGAAGGAATATCTGGAAGCTCTTTAATGAGTGCTTTTTCTGAATATTCTGAACGAGAAGTAATTCCTAGGTCATTGACCTTAGTTTTAAGATCCTTATAACTAAGCCCTTCTACTGCCTTGTTTCTTCTAGCATATTGTCTACGAATATATGCAGCCTGAAGTCTGTCAACGCTTTCGTGTATGTTTATTTTGTTGCCATTTCCATCGATGTCGTATATATAATTACGTATAATTCTTTCAAAATCTCCTTTTACTAAATTATTATTTCCTGAAAGTATCAAGTCAACAATATCTAGACTGATCATATCAAGGATATCCTGGTAAGTTACAGTTTCATCACTAGGGCGAGAAATAAGACACCACCCTTCTTTTTCAGGATAATCTATTCTAAGTGCCCGTCCAGATATTTGAATAGAATTATGTGCTGCAATTGTATTACCAATTAATGTCGATGTCATTTCAAGATTCTTAATATCAGATCCTTCCTTATATCTAGAACATGCGAATAGTATATGAATTGAATCATCTCGAGTAGCATTACGGAACACTTCATCGTTTCTAGTGATAACCGTATTATTTAGTTTCTTCTCTTCATCTGACATTCCATCTATTTCCTTGAACTTAATTTCAATTGCCGAATATACTTTAATTTGTAGACTATTCTCTGTAATATACTTTTTTGCAAAATTTATAGCATATGCAACCTCGGCGCGAGAATATTCATTGTAGTCTATACACTTACCTCCAAATAGATCAATTGGCACTTGATCCTTTTTTTGAAGAATTGTTTTTATTACAAACTTTACATGTGATTCTATAATTGTGGCTCTATCCTTTGTTTTATTATTTGGAATTGCGTTAGGAATAAATCTAGGATTAGCTATCCATCCATTCTTAACTGCGTCATCTATCTCGCATCTACTGATAAGGTTATACTTTTCACCGAATAATGATGCAATTTTTTTATGCTGTACACCATTGTTCGTTAATGGTGTTGCGGATGTTCCAGTAAGAAACCTTGTATTCCATTTTTTAAGATAATTACCCTCCTGATTTAAATCTATCATATTATAAAGCTTTTCTCCACCAATTCTATGAACTTCATCATAATGAACGTGATATATATCTGGAAATGAATCCATTCGAGTTCCAACCACTAAAGTTTGATGAAGTGCGAATAATACAAAGTGTTTCTTTGGAAATGTAACATTTTGAATATTTCCATGAGTACCATCTTCGACATCAATACCAAACTCAGAAAGTTTTTTGAACTCAGTTTTAATTGTATCAAATATATCTTCTTTCCATGTAATCATAAGACATGTATATAGGATACCTTGCCTTTTACATCTCTCAGCCGAAAGGACAATTAGCATAAGCATTGCAAGAGTTTTACCGGTTCCTGTTGGCCATTGAACAATCCCCTTATAGATATCATTATGAAGATCATCATTTGTGCATATAATTTCAAAGGTATTCCATAAATTAAGCTGAATACGACGAGGGAGTTTTCCAGGAAGGAATACTCGAAGGAATTTCTCGTAAAGTGTCTCCACTTTATTAGCTCGAAGTGCCTTCTTACGTAGAACTTCCTGTTCCTTAATCAGCATTTCCTCCTCATCATATGCATCCTCCTCATATGAACTAAGTGGTTGCTTTGACTTTGTATTCACATCCTTGACATCATCGGGAGAAATCTGTTCAACAGTGAACTTTTGAGGTGTAAGAAGGAAATCAATGACCTCCTGAGGGGTTACGTTGAACCATTCACTCGTTCCATCGCGTCTATCAGCAAAGTGTGCATGAAGAATACCCTCCATTTCATGTAATTGTTCACGTGTCTTAGTACCGATTTTCCAGAGAGCCTTATAAATTAGATGACTGTCTATTAGACTTGGTGGGACACCAGTTGCATATTGTCTGAGACGGTGAACTGGATGTATAGTTAGACCAAGTTTATAAAGTGAGCGTTTTTCAAACTCCGCGGATGATACGCAGTAAAGATAGAAATTCTCGGGTAGTATCTCTGACATTAAGGTAGTAATCTAAAGTACCTTAATGTTATCAATTTTTTACCCCTGCCACTAGCATGCATCCAAGCACATACACAAAGTATCTGCCAAGTCATCCTTCTTATGCTGCCCCTGCCACCACACGAGCCACTTGTGCTGCTCAGAGCCAAAAGGGAATTTTCCCAAATACAGCTTGGCTCTATCTTCTCCACCTGCCTTACGATCCTTGTATCCTGCATCACCCACTTCGGCTCCCTTTACCTTCTTGCCTGCGTGGACGAAATGGAAGGCCACTTGTTGGCCTTCAGGCCCTGAAGCCAGGAAGCGCTCCCTCAGAGAAGCAAAAATAAGCAGCTGTACTGTCTTCATCACTGGATTTTTTAGAACTGGTTGGTGCTCAATATAAACATCTTTTACAGCAGCCAGATGAACCCAGTCACGAGTAATCCAACCTCGAATAGCATCATGGAGATTTGTAGTATTATCGGCAAATGAAGCAGTGCTCTTCAGCTTTACTAGAGGCATTACTGCGATACTCTCAGCCCTAGCTAATAAAGCAGTCCTCTGACCCTTACAATCTAAACCCTTGGCCTTCAAGAATGCCTGGAGTTGCGAAATAGTCGGCGCTTTCTTAATGGGCTCGCCAGTGGCCTCATCAAAGATTTGCATCTCTTTTTTCAAATGCCGACCACAGACTAGACCTTCAGGAGCCCTAGCCTTTGGAGGCTTCGGACACAAATGACAAGTAGACTTAGGAGTATCATTGAGGTCTTGTAGATTTACTAGGGCCCAGTGTTTTATATGGGGCAGCTTAGTAACTACGTTTGCACCAGAAAGGTCCGCTTGTGTTGCTTCCGCTACTTGCGCATTAGCACAACAGTAGGCCAGATGCTTAATACCTATATCAAGGGCGAGCATCTTTCCTATGGATTAGATTAATTCTTTATACTCTAGCCACTGGATCCATATCCAGCAGCCCTGGGATTTGAAGGGCTATTACCTAGGCCTCTATATTTGCGTCCATGAGGCGTATTACGTCCACCTTCAAACTTGTCTGTCAGAAAAATACGTTTCATAGGAGCTTCAGTATTTTGTGCTGCAAAGGTTCCAAAAAGTGCTGGAACTTCTTCGCGCCTTTGAAGGCCAATTCCATCTTTCAAATCAGTAGTACTGAAAGTGCAATCAAATTCATCGCATCTCTGGAATTGTTTTGGAGGTAGGGGGTGGGTAGCTCCATAATAATAAGAACCAGCGTGCTGGGCTTGTCTATGTCTAGATACCTGAATAAATCCATCGGCGTGATGTTGAAGCCAGCTTCTAAAAGAATTGCCATATTGTGATGGGACCACATTATATTCACATTGGGATTTGTAGTCGGTGACTAGACGAGCATCTGCCATTATAGAATCATATCCAGGATAACGCATATCTTCAACTGGTATAGTTCTCTTATCAGGAACCATTACTCGCCTTTCAGCATTTTGCAAGATATCCGAATTGGCCTTTGGCCTGAAATCGGGATATGTTGGTTTTATAAATCGCTGAGTATCCATCTACCGTGGTAAATATAATTAAGAGCTTGGAGAATCAAGTGGAGATCCACCCGTCAGTGGAGATCCACCCGTCAGTGGAGATCCACCCGTCAGTGGAGATCCACCCTGAAGCTCAGGGCCATCCATGCTAGAAAGAAGAGTTCCCTGTAATCCAGAATCAGTGCTACTCTTAAGAAGGTCAATGATTGCCTTGCGACGAGTTCCAGCTGCCACTGTTAACCCTTTCTCCTTAGCAAGCTGTTGTAGTTCCTTTAAAGACAAGGATTCTAGATCCGGAGATAGCTTTGTTACATTAATAGCATTTGCGGCAGTTAGAGGAACACCTGCAAGCTCATCTATCTGAAGAGACTTTACAGGATGTTCCATAGGATGCTCCATAGCTTGCTTATAATCATCCTGAACATCCTCAACCTCTTCTTCCTTCAAGGGAAATGGGCCGGAAATGGCATTCAAGTATTCAGGTGTAGGTTCAAAGTCTTGCATACTTGATCCTCCATTAGAAGGAGGTCCAGAAACATAAGGAGCTGCATCCATCATTATTTTCAAGTCGGTAAGAACACCCTCAAAGAGACCCATCTTCCTCTCAGTCATTGATAGGCGATTATATAGATAGAATATTACGGCTCCAAATACAAGTGTAAGGACTATGCCGATCATTAGCGCATCGTTCATTCTACGTCTGAGCCCTAAGATTTAAGATGGATTCTTAGCGCACGGTGGTTTCGTTATGGCTTAACTAACATCCTGTGGCGTTTATACCACAACCCCCGATTCTACTAATAGTTCTCGCACACTACTCATTGTATTTATTCCCTGAGTAACCTGGTATTTGTATAAAATATGACCCGTAGCCTCATTTAATTCAGAATCAACACAAAGTCGCTGGACATTTGCAGGAGCATTTTCTGCATGAGAAAATAAGTGTGTGCTGACAATACTTGTTACCATTTCACTAGACCAAAGTTGTCTCAAGAATATCTGGCTAGCCGTAGCAGCATCTGGAGGATTTGTGGTGTGAAAGAGTTCATCAATTATCACCCACCCTCTCGTCTTATTTGCCCTTATGAGCTTTACAATATCACCAGCAACTGTAACTTCGCGTTCAAATAGTGAAGCCTGTCCTGGACGATCCTCAAGGCGTAAGCTACTAATAATCCATTCAACCGGTGTCATTATACATTGTTCCGCAAATGCAACACCCCATGTATGTGCTAGAACCAGATTAGTTAGGGCAGATCTAAGAAAGGTAGATTTCCCACCTCTGTTAGGACCAGTGCATATTGCATGATGCTGGCCTCGGCTCATAATTAGTGTGAATGGCACCCTCTTTTCTTCTTCTAAAAGCGGGTCAACTGCATTTACCATCTTACACATAGGCACAATCGATTCAGACCATTCTACTGGCACCAGTGTCTTACTTTGGCAGAAAGCGGCAGTCAGCTCAACTTGCCCTATTGCCCTGTAGATCTGTGGTAAAAGATTTGGATCTTGAACTAACCAGGCTAAGATCTGTCTCTCGTCGCCTAGGCTAGATGGATCAGGGAAAGACCAAGGTTTTTTCAGTCCCATAGACATCCATATCTCGGCAATATTACGAAGGCGGGTTACAGTATCAACAACTGCTTTTGATCCTTTAATCATAAGTTGATCAATCTTATAACAATGAACTGCATTCGTATAGGGCAAATACATTCCGTGAGCATATGAAACAAGCATACTACCCCATTGTAGTAGAGTGCTCAAAGTTATTTCTTGCCCAGCACGACCGAATATCATTGGGCTCATTTGTTGCCAATACATTTCCCAGGTAATGGGTAAGCCATAGACAAATTTAAGAGCAAAGAATGGTAGAATAATGCTCATGAAGGGCATTGTCCATGCAATCATTGGTGCTAGGAAGATTTTAGAAAGAGCAACATACATGAGGATAAACGGCAGGAAATTCAATGAATCCCATTCACCAGAGAAGAGAATCTGAGACCAGTCTTCTTTCTGAGATTCTGAAGCAGTTGCAGGATCAATTGAGCGTATGGTAACTTCATTCTCAAGAAGAGCAGGTAAATGCTGGAGCCATGAATCAGGACTATTGCTAGAGCTAGAGCTAGAGCTAGAGCTAGAGCTACCAGTTGAACCCGGGCTACTTTTCAAAATCTTCCATGCATCGGATCTAGCACGAAGTCTCTTCAAATTTGAAGACCATTTCTTTGCTTGTTCATTGAAAAGATCTTTAGAAGATTGGCTTTTTATGCCAATTGATTCTAGCACTGCCTCAATTCTACATTCTTGTAAGACGTGTTGAATTTCCATTATAGTATATGAAGTTCTTAATAGAATAGAATTTCCGCAACTGTTATAAGGCTATAAGCCTATAAGGCTTAAACTAAAAACAACATATCTAAGTATATTGACCATGAACGTTCCCACAATGGTCGCCGCCATTATTTCCTTGCGCCCTTCTCTCCCACCAGTCTCTGATGAACTGCGCAAACGTGTTCAATCCATCAGAGTAAGGAGCATACCAGATACCCCTGGTTCAAGGGTTAATAGTTTACAACAATCACAGCAAACTCAGGATAGAGGAAATTGGAGAAATAAACAAACTCCAGTGATATCTTCACAAAAGCTGCAGAATGGTGGTAACTGGAGAAATAGTTCAAATAGTTTGAATAATTCAGGGTCTTCTACACCCGTTTCACCAACTCCATTTCGTTTTTCTAATTCCGAACGTTCTCCAAAACCCAATCAGCCTTCTACACCTGATTCATCATCCACTCCTAAGCCAGTTAGCCCGTGGACAGGAGGCACAAGATATGTGAGTAAATTTCATAATGGATCTAAGGCTGGTGACGATAAAATCTTGAAAACTATTATTTTGAATAAGTTGAATGTTTTCAGCGTAAAGACATATGATGATGTCAAGCAGTTTCTCTTTCAGATTCTTGGTTCTGATCAGAAAGAGTTTATCCGTGAATTCACATGGATGGTATTCAGAAAGGCTGCAGCAGAAGATAAATTTTGTGGGCTTTATGCTAAGCTATTATCTGAAATTAAACGTGAATATCCGGTTATCCTTGAAGAAATGAAAAAGCTTCATATGACATATTTAGATATCTGGAAGATAACAGACTCTCCTGATTCCCTGGTAGATAAGAGGTATCGTTTTGGATATTCACAGTTTCTAGCAGAATTAACTGCACTAGGGGTAATTGAAATAGAAACAATGATGATAACATTGGAAACACTAAAGGCGTCTATTATGGAATGCATTACTAAAAAAGAGCAAATGGAAACAATTGATGAATATATGAATTGTTTGAAACAGCTCTGTAATTCTAAAACACCGGTAGCCCTAAAAAAGATGATGAATGGGCTTTTAGTTACAGACTTAAATTTCTTAATTCAAACTCCTTCCGAAAAAGTTCCCGGCCTTTCTTCTCGTTCCAGATTTGCCTGTATGGATATAATTGATTTATTAAAAACTAGATAGTGCGTAAATATTTTTTAGTAATGTATAATAGAATGGTTGCAATCTTTACAAGGGTTTCTACTCCTGTTTCTAGAGCAGTTAACACAGTTAGGAAGGTGGGTAGCCGTGGTGTAAAGACTGTTGGAAATGTTTGGAATAATGTTGGCAAGGGTGCCTCTGGTGCAATCGGCAATCTTGGCAAGGGTGCAAATGGCGCAGTTTCTGGATTGGTCACCGGCAAGGGTGGTCGTCGCAGAAGCATGACCAAGAAGATGAAGAAGATGATGAAGAAGACTCGCAAGAATCGTAAGGACCGTAAGTAAAAAATCTTTATAAATAATACAATAATACACGATTATAACTGTATTCTACAGATATAATGATGTAATTATAAACTTAATAAAATCCAGCCACGCACAAAAATTGAACCACGGCCAACCCTGAAATTTGGTATACCGCGTTTGAATGGATAACCAATTGAAGAAGCATAACAGAATGCCCCGCGCTGAGAAGGATGCCAAGAATTCCAAGGGTTCTAGACATATGCAAAAGAAGCGTGGTTCTGGTGCAAATGATGATGATGACGAGGTTGATAGCAAGGGAAATATCCGTGGCCTCATCGCCTATTCTGATGAGACTGAGGAGGAAACACCCCGGTCTTCCAAGAAGTCTGGCTTTCGTCCCGCACCTCGTAAGGCTGCAATTGAGGCAAAGGGAAAGATTGCAAGGGAGCAGGCTAAAGCGTCAGCAGCGTCAGCAGCGTCAGCAGCGTCAGCAGTTGATTCTACTCGTGGAAAGAGGCGTGGCTTCTTGAAGAAGAAGTATGAATCCGAGGAGGAGACATCTATCAGTGAGGACGATGAGGATGCTGCCGAGGATGATGAGGATGAGGACGATGATGAGGACGAGGACGAGGATGAGGACGATGATGCTGAGGCTGATGATGAAGAGGACGAAGAGGACTGGGATGAGGATGACGAGGGATCTCCTCGCAAGATGATTCTCAACTTTGGTTTTGGCGGGGGAGAGGAGCCTGATACTCGTATGGTTCCTAAGCGCTATAAGATTAAGAAGGAGTCTGAGGATGTTCAGAAGTTCTTCAAGCTTATGACGGAGCCAGTTGAGACTGAGACTATTGATGACCACATTGATCAGTTCAAGGCTCTCAAGGAGGATGAGAAGAAGCGTATGCTCACTGCACTTGAGAATCGCCCAAAGTCAAAGGAGCAACCTGTAATGTTCAAGATTCTTAACATGCAGACTACTCCTGAGATTCAATCACAACTTCTGGCAAAATACAATAATTTGCAGGTTCTAGATCCAGCTTCAGGCGAATACTACAAGATGCGTAACTGGCTTGAGAAGGCTACTGCACTTCCTCTTGGTATTAGGAAGCAGATGCCAGTCAAGGTAGATGATGGCCCTGAGGTCTGCTCTGCTTTCATGACGAGGGCGCGCAGGTGCCTAGATGAGGCCATTTTCGGGCAGCAGGAGGCAAAGCTCCAGATTCTCCAGTTCATCGCTGGTAAGATTACAAATCCCCAGGCAAATGGCATGTCTCTCTTGCTCATTGGGCCTCCAGGTATTGGTAAGACTTCTCTGATTAAGCAGGGAATTGCCAAGGCACTTGACTGGCCCTTCCAGTTTATCTCTCTGGGTGGTGACAGTGATGCCAGCACCTTCAATGGCCACCAGATGGTGTATGAGGGCTCACACTGCGGAAAGATCGTAAATTCCCTAGTTGCTGCAAAGTCCATGTCCATGGTTCTGATGTTTGATGAGCTCGACAAGGTGAGCAATACGGCAAAGGGTGAGGAGATTCAGAACTTACTAGTTCACTTGACCGATTCTGCCCAGAATTCCGAGTTTGAGGACAAGTATCTCAGTGGTATTCCTCTGGATCTCAGTCAATCAATGTTTGTCTTTAGTGCAAATAATATTGAGAAGATTGACAAGGTTCTCTTGGACCGTTTCACTGTGATTCACTTGGAGGGCTATGGTCCTAAGGAGAAGGTTGAGATTGCTGAGAAGTTCTTGCTTCCTGGTGCCCTCAAGCAGGTGAATCTGGCTGAGCGCGTGGGTGTCCCGAAGGAGATTGTGTCACATGTGCTTGAGACTTATGCGAAGGAGGAGAAGGGTGTGCGTGAGCTCAAGCGATGCATGGAGCAGATTGCCCAGAAGCTTAATATGCTGCGTCTCTTCAACTCTCCCGACTTGCCATTCTACATCAAGGATTTCTCGCTTCCGTTTATCTTGAAGAAGGAGCACGTTGATAAGTTTCTCAAGGAGAGAAAGACTAGTGAGGACGTGAGTCACTTGAAGATGTATACCTAGAGTAGATGAGTAATTCAAAAAATGACTATGTTCCATTAATTCGTAGAAATGCAAATGGTAAAGAAATAGAAAAACCGATTGTTTCTGAAGAATTTTACCATAGATATTTTTTTAACAGACCAGTTGGACCAGGGTTAGATCCTTTACCTAGGATTTCTAAGGTTACTAAGCTTACCAAGGTTCCTAAGGTTCCTAAAGCTAAATCTTCTGCAGGCCTTAATACTGTAGAAATGCCTCATACAACGATTTCAAGTATTCAAGTGTATCCTGCATTTCCTACTCCTTTACAGCCGTCTAAAATTAATCTAAGTAACCCTGTTACACCGTATACGAATTTACAACTATCAAACACACCAATTGCTCTAACTCCATATCAAGCTGGTAAAAAAGGTGGTAGAAAAACTAGAAAGAATAAAAATAAGAAAAATAAGAAATCTAGAAAACATTTACGGAAGTAGAGTAAATGGCTTATGATTTTTTAATGAATACAGCAGCTGCCCTCTTTTTCATTTGCTATATTCCAGAGCTCTATGCCAATTGGAAAAACAAAAATGCAAACTTTTACAATATGCCTGAGAAAGTCTTACTTTTATTGGCAAGTTCTTTTGCCCTCGCATATGCAATTTTGAATAGTGACCTTTCACTAATATCAAATTATGGGCCTATTTTAGCACTGGATATAATCGCATTTTTAATGAGATTATATTACGTGTACGAAACAAAAAATAAACTTATTTTGCCCCCTTCTTCTGATTCAAGTCCAGATGAGAGCCCAAGTCCAAGTCCCGATCTTGAGTCTCAGGTGAGTTTAGAGGGGCCCACATAGTATTTTGCTTTTCCCTTTCTTTCATCATTTCTTCCATCTTGCTCTTTAACTGCTTAGAAGATTCCGTATCAATTAAACGCTCTTTCGTTGTCCCGGGACCCCAGCGTGCACTAGGATTGCAGCGCATATCTACTTGGATTAGGAAAAAATACTAAGAGCATTACTTACTAATAGCACTTATTGTTTGCGATAGAATAGAATATAGCTGTGTCGTCCCAGAAGTGCCGCCGACCCATCCTTAATCAGCTGAACGGACTCGTCATCATATATGAGCCATTTTCCTGTAATAGGACTCTTGATTTGAGCAACATAGTGGCCCATATTTGCGCTTCCATGATGATCAACTGTTGATTGCAGAGTGTAGTTGGCCACCTTGCTTGTCTCTGGACTCGCCGCTGCAAACCACTTTGTAAATTTTTGATGGGGCTCTGCAGTAAAGTCGGCCTGGCTCTTAGATCCATTTGGATTAAATCGCTTCAAGATAACAATGAGATTCTGAGGCAGACGCCAAATTCGTCTTTGCACAGACCCAGGATGTCTCTTGGCCTTTGGCACAGATGAGCCTGCTGCTGGGTCAGGAGAACAAGTATCACATTGATACTCATCGAGTTCTTCTGCTGAAAATTCATAATCTACACACTGCTCTAGTGTTGATGCTTTCGTATTTGGAAATCCGACTTTTAGAACATTAAATGGCTCATACCGACAGCTGACCCCCGAACACCCCTTGCATGTTACAGAGACTTCCATGAGTCCATAGAAGTAATCAACAATTGGTGAATACTCTGGCGCAACCTTCTCTTTCCAGGCCATTAGGGCATTATAGTTTGGTGAACTCTTATCAGCTATAACATTTATATTTAGAGGTTTCTTCATTCCCTCATGAAGTTGCTCGAGAATAAAGATAAGAGCCTCGCTGCTGTCATGCTGCTGGGGGGCAATCATATGTTCATATGTAGGGCATATCTGTAGAGCTTCCTTGAAATAATGAATAAATCCTGCGGGTTTAATACATGCTGGACCCGAAGTAGACCAGAGAGAAGTTATTAAATCCTTATATGCTCTGCAAAGAACTGCATCTTTAGCATCGCCTTTATGAATCCATTGGTCTGAATGCTTATGAAAGAATACGGATAAATCGGGCACATGACGTAGAGCTTGAAGTGTTGAATTCAGATAACATGTATTTCCCACATTTGCAAGGCCAACTTGACCCTTTTTGGGATCATCTGAAGTTAGCATAATTGATACTACTAAGTTAAAAAAATGAACATTCAATTTTTTAACATGGTATTCACTATATTTTTTTACACTAGTTTAATTTGACTCAAGTCCTCTGGCAATCCCAGAAGATCAATCTCATACTTTCGCTTCATTTCGTCCATCAAGCGAATCTCATCACCATACATCAAGTTAATTGAAGTTCCCTTTCTGCCATAGCGACCTGATCGCCCAATACGGTGAATATAATTATCCTTAGAATCATCTGGTGGCAACTCGTAATTAATCACAAGGCTTACTTGTTGCACATCAATACCACGAGCTAGTAGATCAGTGCTAATTAAAACGCGCGTCTCACCCTTTCTAAATGCAGCCATTCGCCCCATGCGCTCCTTGACGTCCATTTCTCCATGGATGAAACTAATTGGATAGCCAGACTGAATCATCTTGTCGGCAAGCCACTCTACTCTCTTACGAGTATTACAGTAAATGAGTGCCTGAGTAATATCCAAATTCTTATACAAATCAAGAAGAACCTCAAACTTCCAGTCTTCACGATCTAGACCAATTGCGTATTGCTGAATTCCCTTCAGAGTAACCTCCTCAGGTGGGATAAGAATACGAACAGGATTATTTAGAAGTTTATCTACAAATTCTACTACTTCTGCATTCATTGTAGCACTGAAGAATGCGCAGCGGGCAGTAGCAGGGAAACCGAGATCAAGAATGCACTGCAGCTGTTGCTTGAAACGATCCTCCAACATCTGATCAGCTTCATCTACAATAATTACCTTGATATGCTCAGTGCTAAATGCACGTCGGCTCATAAGATCATAAATACGCCCCGGCGTTCCAACTAGGAACTGCACACCCTTCTCAATCGAGCGAATATCCTCTCTAACGGGAGTCTTACCCATTGCAGCATATGTCTTAACCCCCATATAATTACCAAGTGATGAAGCAACATGTTCAATCTGCTGTGCAAGCTCCCTTGTTGGAACAAGGCATAGAACCTGAATTGCCCTCTTAGTAGGATCTACATGATACAGACTACCAATACAGAATGTGCCTGTCTTTCCAGTTCCGGATTGTGCTTGTGCAAGTAAATCCTTCCCATCTACAATTGGTTTAATTCCCTTACCTTGAATCTTTGAGGGCTTTGTAAAACCATACCCATAAATACCTCTCAAAAGATCGGCACTTAGTTCCATATCCTCAAATGTGGAATATTCTATAACATCATCTTCAACTATTTCACTGGCCATGCCTATAATTTTATATTACCGCTTTCAAGTTTAGGCCCAAGTTTATTGGGTAAAGCAAACGCAAGCCGGTATAAAAAATGAATTCCAAACTAAAGCAGAAACAAGTATGGCTGATGAAGATGGTGATTATGAAGAGCAGTTTGATGACGAGTTGGATATTGTAGATGATGGTGCACTCTTAGAAGATACTCAGAAGAAGGATTTGGGTAATGAGCTTATGCGGTTTCACCCAGAGGCTCGCATAGACACAATTGAGTCAGTATCACTCGATATTCAGTTGACAAATGTTCCACCATCTTTTGCAAATGCAGATGGAATGGCTGACCCTAAGCATCGCAGTGTTCCATTCTTGACGCAGTTTGAGAAGACTAAAATCCTGGGATTTAGAACCAATCAGCTGAGCCAGGGTGCTCGTGCATTTATTGCTGTGCCGGCACACGTAACTGAACTTAGGGAGATTGCAAAAATGGAATTGGAAGCTCGGCGTCTACCTTTCATTATAAAGAGACCAATGCCCGATGGGTCATTTGAGAAATGGCGTCTCTCCGATCTTCTAATTTTGTAAAGAAACATCTAAACAATATTTTTAATCAACTTATAGAATGGATAGTAAGATCAATCCTAGAAGTTTTATAAATCAGTTACCTCTTACTCAACTGGTTGTATTACCTGTCCCAGATGGTTCTCCATATTATGACATGAAACAAATAAGAGAAGCATACATGGTGCCATCTCCTAATTTATCAGTAAATGTCACTGTTGCAGTATTGTCATTTGGTGGTAGTATATATGGTAATATAGATGCAGATGGAGTTGTAACAAATGGTGATGTTCAAGCTTATTGGACCAGTATAGGAATACCTTCTTCTAACCATCCTAAGGTAATTGCTAAATTCTTTGGAATTGCATCTAAAACCAATCTTAATAATGGAGCTACTGTTGAAAATACACTAGATATTGAAGCAATTGGTGGTATATGTCCATCTCCAAACCTTACTATTATTTTGTATGTATATCAGGGTGTATATGATGGATATCGACAGTTCTATTCAACCGATCTATATAACCCTATTATTATAAATTCAGTATCTTACAGTCCAACGATAGTTAATATTTCATGGGGTGTCTATGAAGAGGATTTATGGTTTAATAAATATTCTGCAGATAGTTATGATTTTGATCCAATCGAGGCGTTAATGAAAACTGCCTCAGAAAGAGGCATTAACACATGTGTTGCAAGTGGAGATACAGGTTCGTCATTATTTCAAGTGGATTATCCTGCCTCTTCTAAATACGTAACTGCGGTTGGAGGTACTTCAATGGCATATGCCTCCTATAAACCTTTAAGAGAAATAGCATGGACTGGAGGGGGTGGTGGTATAAGTCGTATATTTTCTAAACCATCTTATCAAGCTTCATTGCCATTTCCTGGAAGATCTGTACCAGATATAGCAGCACTTGCAGATCCTAATACAGGTGCCGTTATTATATGCAATGGTATACTACAACTAATAGGAGGTACCAGTCTTGCCAGTCCAATTCTAGCAGGTATTCTTGCCTGTATTAATCCTAATAAATTCATAAATCCGTATTTATATTGTCTTAACAAAAGTTCTTTTAATGATATTCAACATGGGACAAATGGGTATTTTATAGCTACACCTGGATATGATAACTGTGTTGGCCTAGGTTCATTAAATTGTATAGATTTTGTACCTTATTTAAATTATTTACTATCATCAATCCTTATTTCTTCTATTACTTTATCTCCTGGAACACTTTCATTGGATATTCTGACAGCTTATCAATTAAATCCCACTATAACACCTGCTAATGCAGAAAATACAACTCTTAGTTGGTCATCATCAAATCCAGCAATTGCATCTGTTTCTTCAACAGGACTTGTATTTGCCGCCTCTGCTGGAACTACTATAATTACTGCTAGCTCAACGGATCCTTCTTTTACTTCATCTAGTGTTAATGTAACTGTTAATCTTAGTATTATTAAGGGAGACACTGGTTTTACAGGTTCAACAGGATTTACAGGTTCAACAGGATTTACAGGATTTACAGGATTTACGGGATTTACAGGATTTACAGGATTTACAGGTGCAACTGGGACAGTATATACATCAAGAGGTATATGGGCATATAATATTCTTTATAATTTGAATGATTTAGTAATAGACCCCTTAGATAATAATACATATTTATGCTATGTTAGTAATGCAACTCCAACTATAGGTGAACCAAGTCGTTTACCAAGTTATTTTGTAAAATTTGCAAATGGTGGACCAACTGGATATAATGGAACCGTAATTAATCCATTAAGGTTTACCACAAATACTACATATTTTGTAAATGATACAGTTGTTGATCCTATTAATGGAAATACATATATATGTATTCAAGCTGTTTCTAGTAATAATGGTAACCCTTCTACACTTCCTTCCTTCTGGACCCTTCTTATTTCTAGGGGAAATACAGGATTTACTGGACCAAGTGGGCCTATAGGATTCACAGGATTTACAGGATTTACAGGATTTTCTGGCATAACCGGTGCAACGGGGATAACCGGTGCAACTGGCACAGTATATACATCAAGAGGTGTATGGAATGCTGCAATTGTATATAAGTTGAACGATTTAGTTGTTGATCCGATTGATAATAATACATATTTATGTTATGTTATTAATCATCGTGCAAACGATCCTCGTCCAGGTATTTTACCAGATTATTTTGTAAAATTTGTTAATTGCGGATTTACAGGATTTACAGGATTTACAGGGACAACAGGTGCAACTGGCACAGTATATACATCAAGAGGTATATGGGATACTACAATTGCATATACGTTGAACGATTTAGTTATTGACCCCATTGATAATAATACATATCTATGTAAAGTTAATAATCATCTTGTAAATTTACCTCCTCCAAGTAGCCTATCATCTTATTTTATAAAATTCGTGAATGGTGGTATAACTGGTTTTACTGGAAGAGATGGTTCTTCAAACGCAACTGGTGCAACTGGAGCAATTGGTGCGACTGGGCCAAGTATACTACCATTTCCATATTTTAATTTAGGACCAACTGGTGCAGAGAATTCTGAGCCGCGTGTTATTTATAAGAGAGATCTTTTAGAAAGAACTGGATTAGTTTCAATATATAGTAAAATAAAGATTCAAGAAATGTTAGAAGTTCTAGTAAACTATCACGTTGAAACTATTATAAATAAAATTATACAAATTATTATTAATAACACTGGTCAAACTAAACACTTACATTTATTACAACTTGTTACAGATGAAATTAGAGATAAAATTTTATATAAATTACCAAATGTAACACTTGATACTGTGAAGCTTCAGGCAATTCCTTTTATATTATCCTTAGTTCAGGCAAAGTTTATTGACTCGAAGGTTACAGTAGATGCTCAAAAAAGTTATATTCTTATTGACTGGTCATAGGCTTCACTGGGTTTTTCTAATAGTAATCTGAGGCCCCTTTAGCCTTTGTCCTGCAGAAGGATCATATTTATTGGATTCAGCAGCTTCTGCCTCAATATAATGTGCTGCACTGTGACTCCAGAATTCAGGTGCACCAATACGGAAATCTCCGTGCAGTTCGGCCTTATACCAGAAGATAATATCTTCTAATTTATTACTCTGTGTGTTGTTGCTTACAACTAGACACTCGTAATTTGTTGTGCACTGGTCCATTACTTGGCAGAAGAATTCAAAAGAGGGAAAGGCAGATCCATAGTTTTCATAGATACGCTTTCGATTATTCAAATATGGTTCGCGTAGGATAAACACGTAGTCGACATTCGTGCGTAGAACTGGTGGAACACCGAGAGGATATTGCATAGTAATTAAGAAGAATACCTTAACCCAACGACCGTTTAAGAAAAGATAGCGAATATTCAAATCGCGCGTCCATGTATCATCATAGAGACAGTCATCTAGAATTAAGAATGATCTAGGGTCTATCCGGGACTGCCCTCCTCCATTTTGTTCCGTCATGATTTTTTTCATAATGAGTTTCTGACGATTTACATAGTTCTGAACAATGAGTGGCGAATAAGCACCATGAATGAAAAGTGGGGGGACCATTTTCTTGTAAAAATCATTTGATTCTTCTGTTCCACTGATTACTGTGCCTAGGGGTATAGTCTTGTGATGAAAAAGAACGTCACGCACAAGAGTAGATTTACCTGTTCTACGCCTTCCAATGAAAATACACACGGCATCCTCTGGAATTTGCTGCATACTAAACTTCTTCAACTGTAAATTCATTGCAGCAGAAGCAGCCATTAGAACTAATGTGAAATTATATTAAGAAAAAATATTCATAGCGCGCCATCTTTAGTAATGTGGTATCTTTACTAAAGTAATGTCTTCTCCTTATCCTTCACTAAGAACAGTTGAACTTCCTTATCCAGTAACTTGGGATATAAAACCACCAATGGGCCTTCAAACCGCACTTGAATCTCATTTTAAACCATTGCAAACAACACATCCCGGCATGATTCGGTTTGGTAAATCCAGTAAATTTAGCCCATTTCAGCGGTTTGATCATAAATGGCACCTTGAGGAAATCACCGACGGTGTTCCTCAACGGTCGGGACCTTTTTCAGGAAAAGCCCGTGCATATAAGGACTCAGTTGGAACAGATGAGATTGTAGATATTTCTGGATTTTGTAAGATTACCCATCTTCTTGATGCTTACAAGATGATACAGGGAAATTATCCGTTATCACAGCACCCTGGATTACCTGCTCCAAGTAAACGATCTGCGAAAGTTTATAGTAAAATTCACGATCCTCATAATCAAGCTTACGTAGACGGTGTTGCATGTTACATGCTTAGTAAATTTAGAGAGGCAGATCATTCTCCACATTTCTCCTTATTTTATGGAGCCTACCTCGCAATCGCTAAGAAATACTATTACAATATCACAGAGGATTTCTCAGATATTAGATTTGATTCATGGTTTTGGAAGAAACAGAAGGAAGGTGTCTTTAGTTTAGTTGCATTAAATGGCGATATTCCATTGGCATCAGATGACCCATTAATTGAGGCGCCTGACGATTTATATTCAGATGACGAATCTTCTATAAGCACTAAATCAAGTAGTTTTTCAGAATTTGAGGTTGGTGATAGATTTTCTGAAGTTAGTGGAGGGAGTCTCCATTCTGCTTCTATTTCTACATCCTCTGAAGATTCATCTGATTCGTATGAGTCAGATGGTCCTGGAAAAGAATATAGGTTTTTTGCTCTACTTTCTGAATTTCCTACAATGCTTATGTTTTTAGAATCTAACACCGCCACCATGGATTCATTATTAGATTCTGATTGTCCTCACATGGATGCTAAGCCTGGCACCCAGGCCTGGGAGGACCGTTGGACTGCATGGCTCTTCCAAGTCATTGTGGCCCTTTGTCAGATTCAGAGCTTATGGGCTATGACTCATAATGATCTGCATAGTAATAATATTCTGTGGGTTCCAACGGACAAGGAATTTTTGTATTACACTACTAATGATGGACGCAAGTGGAAGGTGCCGACATATGGAAAACTCTTTCGTATTATAGATTTCGGTCGTGCAATATTTACGCATAATGGCACTCTATGTATCAGCGATGACTATTGGCCTGAGAATGAGGCTGGAACTCAGTATAACTTTGGACCCTTCTATTCTCCCAAGGAACCAAGAGCTTATCCAAATCCATCCTTTGATTTATGTAGATTATCTGTAAGTATTATTGAGGCGCTTTTCCTGGAGAATCCCCCTGCGGATAAGGAAGGTGGGGCTATAATGAGCTCAGAAGATGGAAGAGTTCAGAAAGAAACTGTCTCTGAACTTTTCAATGTTATGTGGTCCTGGTTAATAGATGATGATGGTCGTAATGTCCTATGGGATACAGACCAATCTGAGCGGTATCCCGGATTTGATTTGTATTGTGTTATTGCACAGAAGGTAAAGGGAGCAGTGCCTAGGGAACAACTGGATAGGTCTATATTTAGCCAGTTCGTCTGCGAGTCTTCCGTTGTCCCCGAAGGTGAGAAAGTTTACTCACTTTTCTGTTAACCCTTGTTTTTCTTTGCTTATCTTGTCCTTTGGGAATCCACGAACAATAAGAGCTACCTTTTTGAATCCAGAGCTCGGGGTGGCATTTAGGGCAATCTGCAACATCTGGGGAGCAACATTCCATATCTTAATTTATATATATAAATTAAGATATGTCGGCAGCTGCAGGTTCATCTGGGCAATCAATGGACAAAATAAAAGCAAGGCGCGAAGCAAATCTTGCAAGAGGTAAAACTCAATTTGAACAATTAAGACTTGCAATTAAGGATGCACCAATATTTTTATGCTCTACCCATGGTTTATACGATAGAACTATAGAACCAGTAAAATGGACCGTTCCTCCGAATACATTTATTTTTGAAGCGCAAACAATTGGTGATTTAACATTAACTTCACTTGATATACCTTTATGGGAATTATTACAGGGTGGTAGAAGATGGGGGTTTATGAAATATCTGATGCGTGATTATGCATCGATTGAACGTAAGGGTATTCAGATAGATGAAGTATATAAACAAACCTTTGCAAGCTTAGTTCTTTATAAACCTGGAGATGAAATATATGAACGTGTTCTTAATATAGGAGGAGGGCGTTCTAGTAAAACGACTGGTGCAAGAGAACAATATGCTGGAATGGGGTTCTTTAGATTTAATGCAGGCGATCCAGCGTATACTTATAGAGGATATGGTAGAAGGGAATATGGTTCTCCAAATCCTTATGAAATTTTGCACAAATTACAGGAACAAATGGTAGGCGACGACTATTTAGAATTAACAGATAACTCGTTTGTTCATTATGTCAATCTTCTAAATCAGGCACCTACATGGAGAAACGGCACTCCTATACAAGATGTTGATTTCAGGTTAGCTTGGAAGCACTCAGATGAACCTGGTCAACCTGGTAAACCTAAAATTTTTATTTTTTCTTCATGTGCAGCAGTAAATGACGATAGTAGTCCTGAAGGTATAAGGCGCTGGGAAATGATTGCTAGAATTCAACAACAAAGAATGCTTGAAGCTAAATCTGATTTAAATATTTATTCTCTTTTAGGAGGGTCTTATGGATCTGCGGTAGAAAATGCAAATGTAAAACCAGGAAAATTAGAGCCTGGTGGTGGAACTACTATGGTTTTAAGACCTAGACCATATGAACCTGCTATCTTTGCCCCTGGGCCTAGAGCAGGTGCCATTGAATTTTTTTCAGAGCCAGATTCAGATTTAAAAGAGGAAAAATTATATACTGAAGGCGAAAAGGGTGGGTATAGACCTCATAGAGTTACAAGAAAATATAAAGCTAAAACTAAAACTAAAGCTAAAGCTAAAGCTACTAGAAGGACTCGCTAGGTTGTCCTTCGGCTGCGGCGATTCCTAGGACATCCATAGCCTTCTTGTGAACAACTAGGGCTCGAATCTTTCTTGTAGGTGCATATTTCTTCCTGGCAGCCCATCTATGATGACCGTCTATGACATAATGATTTTTTGAAATGACAATAGGAGAATCCTTATATTTTCCTGTTGCCATTGCCTCGCCAATTTTTTTCACTACTGAATTCTTAATTTCTTCTTGGCTAGGAATTAATGAATCTGGTCTCACCATTTCCATGTGCGACTTTATTCCGTATTTTCGTTTAATAGATCTAGCAAAGCGTTGTGTATTATATATTTGTGGCATAAGGCGCCTAGGTATTTCCTTGTGACCTGTGCAAAATCCTCGTTCTGCATCACATAAGTCTACTTTAGGATCGGGCTTAGAGCGTCGGGATGACTTATGCTTAGTGACCTTTTCAATCCATTTTTTATATATAGGACTTCTTAACCATTTTCTTGTTTTGTTGGAACTCATCTAACTAAGAATAAGAAGAATAGAAATTTCCAAAGGCTTTCCAAACAGATCCTGTATATAATAATTTTACAACTTCTATATCATTTATTGTTGTGTTACCTTGATTTGTTAAGCAATCTGGATTGGTTGGATTTGGATTAATACCTCCGCTCCATAAAATAGTATAGGTTGAGCCAGAATTAATTTGAATTTGATATACATATGCTTGAGAATATATACTTTGATTTATAATAAATGTTAATGTATAATATTGATTTGCAGTTAAAGGTATATTGTTAATATTGATAACTAATTTTTTAGAACTTCCTGATGTAACTTGAATATAATAATTATTAGCAGTTGTATATATAAATGATCCTAAATTTACATCACTATTTACTGCTAATATTGGTATAACTAATGTATTTACTCCGCTTCCATTGCTACCAGTTGCTCCTGTTCCAGAATATGATCCAGGTGCACCAGTGTATCCAGTGTAACCAGTTGTGCCTGATGGACCAGTTGTTCCAGAGTGACCAGTATAGCCAGTATAGCCAGTAGGGCCAGATAAGCCACTATAGCCAGTTGTTCCTGAGGAACCAGTTGCTCCTGTTCCAAAATTGTATCCAGGGGCTCCAGTATATCCAGTTACTCCAGAATAACCAGATGAACCAGTATATCCAGTTATTCCAGATGAACCAGTATATCCTGTTATTCCAGATGAACCAGTTGTGCCAAAGGCACCAGTTGTTCCAGATGCACCGGTTATTCCAGATGAACCAGTATAACCAGTTGTGCCAGAGGCGCCAGTTTTTCCAGAATATCCAGTTGTGCCAGAGGAACCAGTATATCCAGTTGTGCCAGAGGAACCAGTATATCCAGTTGTGCCAGAATGACCCGTTTCACCAGATATACCGGTTGCACCTGTTCCAGAATTGTATCCAGGGGCTCCAGTATATCCTGTTGGGCCATAGGCACCAGTTGTTCCAGAGGCACCAGTTATTCCAGGTGAACCAGTATATCCAGTTATGCCAGAGGAACCAGTTGTGCCATAGGAACCAGTTGTTCCAGAGGCACCAGTTATTCCAGGTGAACCAGTATATCCAGTTGTGCCAGAGGCACCAGTTTTTCCAGTATATCCAGTTGCCCCAGAGGCACCAGTATATCCAGTTGTGCCAGAGGAACCAGTATATCCAGTTGTGCCAGAACGACCCGTTTCACCAGATATACCGGTTGCACCTGTTCCAGAATTGTATCCAGGGGCTCCAGTATATCCTGTTGGGCCAAAGGCACCAGTTGTGCCAGAGTGACCAGTTGTTCCTGAAGAACCAGTTATACCAGAGAAACCAGTTGCACCAGTATAACCAGTTTTTCCAGAAGTTCCTGTATAACCACTTGGACCTGAAGGACCAGATGCACCCGTTAGACCACTTGGACCGCTTGGACCAGTTACACCAGTTGCACCTGTTCCAGAATTAGACCCAGGAGTTCCAGTGTAGCCAGTTACACCGGAAGTACCAGTAGCACCTGTTCCAGAATTAGACCCAGGAGTTCCAGTGTAGCCAGTTATTCCAGGAGTTCCAGTGTAGCCAGTAAAGCCAGTTGTGCCAGAGGGACCAGTAAAGCCAGTAAAACCAGTAAAGCCAGTTCTGCCAGAGCCACCAGTAAAGCCAGTTGTGCCCGAGGGACCAGTAAAGCCAGTAAAGCCAGTAAATCCAGTTGTGCCAGAGGAGCCAGTAAAGCCAGTAAAGCCAGTAAAGCCAGTAAAGCCAGTAAAGCCAGTAAAGCCAGTAAAGCCAGTAAAGCCAGTGTATCCAGAAATACCAGAAGAACCAGTTGCACCTGTTCCAGAATTAAATCCAGGTGCGCCAGTATAACCTGTTATACCAGAAGAACCAGTTGCACCGGTTCCAGAGTTAGATCCAGCTGCACCTGTATACCCTGTATAACCAGTTGTGCCAGAGGCACCAGTAAAGCCAGTAAAGCCAGTAAAGCCAGTAAAGCCAGTAAAGCCAGTTGTGCCAGATGGACCAGTAAATCCAGTAAAGCCAGTAAAGCCAGTAAAGCCAGTAAAGCCAGTAAAGCCAGTAAAGCCAGTAAATCCAGTAAAGCCAGTAAAGCCACTAAAGCCAGTAAAGCCAGTAAAGCCAGTAAATCCAGTAAAGCCAGTAAAGCCAGTAAAGCCAGTAAAGCCAGTAAATCCAGTGTATCCAGTGTATCCAGTGTATCCAGTGTATCCAGAAATACCAGAAGAACCAGTTGCACCTGTTCCAGAATTAGATCCAGCTGCGCCAGTATAACCTGTTATACCAGAAAATCCAGTTGCACCTGTTCCAGAGTTAGATCCAGCTGCACCTGTATACCCTGTATAACCTGTTGTTCCAGAGGGACCAGTAAAGCCAGTAAAGCCAGTAAAGCCAGTAAAGCCAGTAAAGCCAGTTGTGCCAGATGGACCAGTAAAGCCAGTAAATCCAGTAAAGCCAGTAAAGCCAGTTGTGCCAGAGGGACCAGTAAAGCCAGTATAACCAGTTGTGCCAGAGTAACCGGTAAAGCCAGTATAACCAGTTATTCCAGAGTAACCGGTAAAGCCAGTGTAACCAGTTGTGCCTGAGGCACCAGTTCCAGAATTTGATCCAGGCATTCCAGTAAATCCAGTAAATCCGGTATACCCAGTTACACCATCAATTCCATTTGATCCATCTATTCCTTGATTACCCTGATTACCTTGTGCACCCTGAGCCCCTTGATTACCCTGATCACCATCTTTCCCATTTATTCCAGCAGCTCCTTGATTACCCTGTGCACCCTGAGCCCCTTGATTACCCTCAGTGCCTTGTGCACCCTTAGCCCCTTGATTACCCTGAGCCCCTTGATCACCCTGAGTGCCTTGATTACCCTGAGCCCCTTGATTACCCTGAGCCCCTTGATTACCCTGAGCCCCTTGATTACCCTGAGCCCCTTGATTACCCTGAGCCCCTTGATTACCCTGA